>ERZ794946.59-NODE-59-length-77763-cov-4.649586_pt1 | contig 77763 bp, 84 predicted proteins | sample MGYA00433072_ERZ794946 | MGnify/ENA primary metagenome ERZ794946 (study PRJEB30137, sample SAMN04331413) | food metagenome | isolation source: Y3 must sample point D1 replicate A | place: Australia: South Australia | collected 2014 ...
TATACAATACTTACTCCCGCATTGCTGCTCATTCATGTCAGATCCATGACTCACTGTGGAGTAATGAAATCAATCTGGTCCATATGTTGCTCTTCATGCGGCGAAACCAACCATGGGCCAAATACCTCATTTCCTGGGTATGAGGGCGTTGTTGCAGAAGTCGGTTTTTGCTTGCCTCTCCATGCAAACTTCTGAACGAGGGGTGTTCGGTTCGTTTTTGAGCCTCTCGGAGGTAGTCACAATTATTGAGTCAAACTCGAGTTGAGGAAGGCGTTCGGCCCGTCAAGTTGTATAGGTGACTACAACAGCAATGTTGTGGCTTGATTCTGCAGCATTCATGTCGCTCGGAACCAGCATAACCTTTTGGGTGATTCGAAAGGCCTTTTTGGTAAGGGAGTCAATGAAAATCTTGAATCTCAAATGAACCGAGCCGAAGCCCTTTCCTGCTCAAATTTGTTGTGGCGAACCGAATGACTTGCCCATCTTCGACTCATAACTACTTCCGAATCAGCATCAGCCACCCAAGCAACAACATCGGGTCGTGACAGAAAACGATAGCTGTGTACTTCGTGAGCTTTGTACGCTGATTTCAGGCGATAGGCTGCATTTATCATGACGCCTATGTTTATCCTGTTTTGTCCTTGGGTAAAAACATTGCTTTCGGCTGTTCTTCGTAGCGCAGCAAATCCTAATTGCCGCAGACAAGAAAAAAACCTCGAGAATGGGAAGAGAAAAAAAAGAGAACTGCCTCGAGGGAGAATCGAACTCCCATCTAAGGATTGCCCAAGCCGTGCTTGGTCATTTCGATGACCGATATGAGACCTTCGTACTAGCCGTTATACTATCGAGGCTTGTGATTGGTCAATATTCTGACTTGAATAACCATATTTTTCGGACCAATTGCGATGGGTCAGCGCACGTAAAGATCCTGGGATTATATGATCATGGAAACTCAGAGATGGAGCTCTCCTCATGAAACGTAGATAGAGAATATTTAAATTCCGACCGATATGATAGAAGATGTTCATTGTGATGGTTATGGGCTCAGGCTTGTATGGGCTTACGCAGACCACCAAATGCAAGCGCGACAACTCCGAGCATGCCTGTAGCACCTACAGCATATGCGACGTCACGACCAGCCCACCAATACAGAGAGCAGAAAGAAAGAGGACCAAGAGTGCGGCCTATTTGGCCAAAAGACCTGTGATTCCCAAGTTTGTTGCCGCGCTCAGACGCATCTGCTTCGAAACTGCTCAGGCTGTTAAGACCGGTCACAACAGTGGCGCTGGTTACGGCGAGCAAAGCAGCGGCACCGTAGAGTTGAGCCTCGGTGGTCAGACGAGCAAGAAGGATGAAAGCGAAAAGGCATGATACGACACCCAACTGAACCACACGAAGAGGGTGCAAACGACGAGTCACAGTACCCTGAAGTACAGAAGCAATAATACCAATGAAGCCGAGGAGGCGACCGGTGTGTTTGCTGCCGTAGTTGAAAAGATCATAGGTCATGAAAGGCAGTGAAAACTCCATGCCGCTGAAAAAGAGGATAAAAGCCAGATGGGTGAAGTTGAGCAGAGCATGCGAGTTTGTGCGTCGAGCTGTTGTTTTCTTGAAATCATCCGTCTTCTTCTCTTTCCTGGAGGTGGAGCTGACGATGTGGGTCTCTGGCAGGTAAAAGTAGAGGTAGAGAGTCTCGGTGACGATGAGGAAGAGCGAAAAGCCTGCTGCAGTAGCAAAGGGGTTGCTCTGGACGATGGTGACGGTGGAGAGGGCAGCACCCAGGGCAGGGCCAAAGGTAAAGGCGATACTGAAGCAAGCGCCAACGAGAGCCATGGTGGCACCACGCTGCTTGTCGTCGCTGATGTCGGTAGCAATCGCCATGGCCAATTGGACGTTACCCTCGCTCAATCCACCAACGACGCGGCTGGCGAGGAAAGTGCGGAAGTCGGTCGCAGCGACCCAGAGAGCGACACTCAGGATGTTTCCGACCATGCTCCACAGCAGAGCAGTACGACGGCCATAGCGATCAGACAGGCGGCCGATGACGGGCGATGCAATGGCCTGGCAGAAGGAAAAGAGCGAACCCAGTGCTCCGCCTAGCAGGACGATGTCGTACCGATCGTTGATTGGCTTGGCGAAGGTGTTCTTGTATGCATTGAGGAGACCCAGAACACGCGAGAGAAGTGTCGGGCTCGACGATGATGAAGTGACGGATGCATCTACGGCGCGGTAGAATTCGAGAAGCTTGGGAAACAGAGGGAGGATAAAGGTGAAGGAGATCTGGCATCATGTTCAGTATCGTGCTCGAGGATTAGGCAATGTGTTGCTCGACTTACCAGGTCAAGCAGCAGGGAAATGAAGAGCACCTTGAGCACTTGTTTGCGCCTCTCGGGTGTCACTGCCGCTGCTTGCGACATTATAAGTCAATCGGGAAGGGGGACGGGCTTTGGCGCGACTCCCTGCTGTGTTTGGACTGGACAGTCTCTGCTCGTTGTGTGTCGCGGAGGAAGCTGAGCTGTTGTTGATGTATAATGAGAAGGAATGCTCGGGTGAAGAAAACAGGCCTCTAGACTTTCAGGCCATTGACAAATAGAGGGTGCTTATGACCAGCTGTTCCAGCTGTTTCAACTGATCGTCATGGCACAATGCAGCCACGCAGAAGCGCGCCTCGGTTGACGTCGATCATGCACCGCTCTACCCTTCAAATCCAATCACTCTGCCAGAGAACTTGTACAATCGTACTCGTCGTATTACGTCAAGGGTATCATGACTGCTACAGCTGTATCCGTCGCTCAAAACTCCAGTTCCTCGACCTCCATGCCACATTCGACACAGGTCTTGACCGTCGCTCCTGTCTCGGGATTCTCGACGGCTCGACCCCATTCATGTTCGTGCTTTGAGCCCCAAAGCTTGTCTCCGAAGTTTCCTCCCTCAACCCCCGCCTTTTGGCGCTTGTACGCATCCACTCGCGTCCTCCTTTTCAGGTCGTTGAGCTTGCTCTTGAATTTGACCTCCTTTCTGCGCTTGGCCTCGCCCTGTCTCTTCTCGAACTCCTCGTCCAATGCTTCCGGGCTGCCCCATTTCTTGTCTGAGAAGGCGTATTCTTCCACCTGGTAGCGCAGATACAACATCATGTTGTTCCATGTTGACTTGTGAGGGTTCGGCTTCTCCAACCGTGGCAAGAGTTGTTCGTCTTTGAGCTCCGGATCCGTAAGCAGATAGTCTTCTCGTGCTTCCGTTTTGGTGAGCAGGCTGTATTTGTCGGGAAACTTGTCCTGGCACGCCTTGCACACTTGGCACCCGAACACGTCGTCCCATTTCCAATCGATCTCCAACGTATCACACTCTCTGCATTTCTTTTGCTCCTTCGCGGCACCTAGAGCACTGAGCCCGGGTTCATAGGGTCCAGCTCTTTCGTTCTTCAACTTCTTGATCAACTGCGCCTTCTCCCATTCCTTCAGTGTCATGTTCGCGGGCTTTTGCTCTTGATTGGGTGTGTGCAACGCTCTGTTGTGTGGATCGTCCTCGGCCGTCAAGAATCCTCCTTTGGTATCCGTCATTTTGCTGAAGTCATATTCGACGAACTTTTGGAACTTTTTGGCTGGCTCGATTCCAGAGTCGCGGGCGGGTTTACTGAAGCCATCCTTGTCGCCGGATGGTGTTTGTCTTGCATCGCGTTGGTTGGGCTGAACGGAAGAGCCTGGCACAACAACGTGCGGTCGCTTTTGTCCTGCGACAAATCCTGAGGGCGTGCGGCTTGGGTATGCTTCTTGGTTCGAGGCGCGTTGTTGTGATCGCAAGGCTTTTGCTTTGAGTCGTGCTTCTTCCTATTTACAGTATTAGTTGGTGAATACCGAGGAAGTGTGCATGTCTACCAACCATGCGGCGAATCTTTTCCGGCGTCATTGGTGATCGCGGTATTGAACCCGGTCGAGCTGTTCTCGGTGGCGTCGCCGCCCTCGAAGCGTCCGCCATCTTGTGTTCGGCTGCTGTGTCGTTAGGCTCAGCAACGACTGTGTTGGCCCAATCTAGCGAGTATCAAAAGTGAGGTGAGTGAGTGCTGTGGTTGTGGTTGTCTTGGTTGTCTTGGTTGTCTTCGAGAAAGCGGTGACATCATCTGGAGAAGATTCAAGAGCAGGGTCATGCCAGTAACCACGTTGAGAACCGCCGTCTTCCTCCGACATCATCACACTAGGACAGCTGATGGTTGCAAACGTGTAGGGAATGGTCACATCATACCAAAGAAGCTCATGGGTTTGCGAAGTATCCTACTTGTGATCCATGGTGACCATTGTACCAAGTAGGTTCATCTGCTCAGTTCTGTACGGACTGCGAAGGGTATGTGATCGGGATCATTACTCAAGAAGCAGTAGAGCAGACCTGCCGACCGCTTGTCTATCGTGATACGCACAACTACACAAACTAACCAATATGAGTACGAACAGTCGGCGGCGGCGTGACCTCTTCTAATTCTAGCTGCTCGATATGCCCGTTTGCCCAATCCTTCCCGTTTATACTGCTGTCGTCGTAGTTTCTGATCCTGCTCTCATAATGCTCATGCTGAGTGACAGTCGTGTGAACGGTGATCGGCTCTGTAGATCCTCTCTCGGCATTGTCGTGTGTATCCACGTAGCTCGCAACCCTCCTAAGTCTGTAGTCCTTCATCTTATCCAAAGCCGTTTTGAAGTCGTCGAGGATCACTGTGTCAGTCATGCATTTGAAGACGAAACTCAGCTTCCAGAATGGATTGATTCCGTCTGCGTTTTTACTAGGAATCACGTGGGTTACGCTGAGAATGTCGACGAAGAGGAACAAGACGGAGAGAGTCATCACGACCAGGAGGACACCGAAACGAGGCGAGATGCGTACAAGCTCGATAAAGCCGAAGTCGTAGCGTTTCTTGATGTTGTAAACCAGGTTGAGAATTGTAAAGATCCACCATGGGTCCCTATCGTTGCAGGTTAGATTGTGCAAGAGAGCAAGAGCTGGGTTATCGGCATACCTGAACAGTGCTTCGAATGGCCTAAGATGTTCGAAGACCTTGTGATCGATGTTATTGAAATAGAGGAAGTTCGCTGCAATCTCGGCCACCCAATAAGGCTGCACCACGATGACAGTGCCGATGTATATCAAAGACATCTTCCGGCTAAGAAAAGGCTTGTTCTTCATCCATGAGATGACGTTATGTAGACTCCAGCTGACATTGAGAAACAAAGCTCCAACTGATTCATACCATCCGTAGTAGGGCGGATCTAGGAAGATGAATGTTCCTTGGAAGAGGCCGAAAATCAACTGTCAGGTCTGTCGTGTCAGTGGAAAGTCTTGTGAGGCAGCAAGGCGAGCGCAAGGTTAGTCATCGCTATGTTGCAACATGCCGCGAGCCGCGATCTGTGCCACCGCGATGGGACCGAGAATTGCAGGGACAAGGCTCGGGGAAACATGGAGAAGAGAATGCGGGGGCTGTATGCTTGGGTATACGGACCTCTATAAGGATGAGATGGTGGAGTACAACTCGTTTTCGCATGTTTGCGATTGTGATACACGCCATAGTCATCAGACTGCCAAACATAAGGCCCTGGGCATATGGTCAGCGCCCCTGTCTATACGACCTCGATATTCTCACTCACCTGAGCCCACGCCTCTAGTGTCAAGCCATGCGGATCGCTTGGTTTCTCGACGAGACCCATATCTACTGTTCCAAATTGTAAGACGCGGCGGAAAGACTACGAAGTAGTGTGGTAGTAGTTGATGAGTAGAAGACCCTAGCGGAGATTCCTGATATGATTTGTGAACTCTCAAGAAAGACAAAGGAAAAAGTTGGGACTGGCGAGGGCCGGAACAAGCGCATGTCAAGAATATAAAACCAGACGAGCTACGATGCTTTGCAAGCAATAGGATCCCTCCACCGGAAGGATGGTGAGGGCAGCGTGAGGAATATTGACTAACCCGTGTGAACATCTACGCGTGGACCGCGAAACGACCATGTCAAAGGAGATCTTTCTCCATGATACCCCATCTGGAGAGGGCCAACGGCCGCCCTGCGGAATAGCGGATGATGCTATTGGATAGTTGGTTCGGCACTGACTATTTGAGGCTGAAGTCTCGTGGACCAACTAAACCACGGACAGCGAAGGCGCCTTGCGACGCCGTAGAATTAGATGTACAAGTAAGCGACGTACGTACGTTCGTCGTTTCGCGAGCAGACTCTGGGCGCGGTGCGAATTGGGTTTGACACGAGGCAGACCGTGGCCGCAGTCGAGTCAGGGTACGACCGTGTCGATTCCTGGACAAGCGCCATCTCGCGTTTCTAGTGGCCTTCCATGCCAACTCTGTCGAGTCTCTCCTGTTGGCGAGCTATACCAACCACCCAACAGTAGTTGTTGATTTGTCCCCGATTTGCTTGTCCACTTAGCGGCCTAAGCCTTCGTCCAATCTACTTTGAAGGATCATATAACTGTGCAAACCGTGCTACATTGCCACGTACATCGTGATTCTGGAGGTCGGCAGAGAGCTCCGAGAACCGGCAACCGGGACCGATCAAAGCAAGGTCTGACGGGCCCAGACTGGAACACATCTAATGATCACCGCCAGCTCGTGACCTGGAATAATCCAACACATGAAAGGACTCGATACGACGGCCGAACTCGCTTTTGCGATTCGGTAAGGGCGTGACGCATATTTCACATATCTGCTATCAGGATCCGCGCCCTTTCTTGCCTGGAGTGATTTTGTCTTTCAATCTGTGTATGTTTACGGCACTGAGGTCGTATGGATCCGGCTAAGTACAGACGGTCCATTATTCGCGCATCCGCATTATTCCACTTATCTCGTAAGATGAGTAGCACTCCGTTTTCCAACTTGACTCTTCCTTTCAACTGTGAACACGCAGATGTTGCTTGCTGCACGTGAGACCTTGGACATCTCCTTGTTCAGCGGCTGAATATATGTTGCCCCAGTTGTCGTTATACAAATAAGATCTGATGTGATGCCCCATCGGCTAACAGGTAAGGATTACATCACCTCCAAGCCTTAAAAATTTGTGGCTTTGCCATGCACGCCTGGAAATTCCTCACGAATGGCTCTCTCATCGTATCTAATGTACGAGAAACCTAGGGCGGTAGATTGCACGTGAAAGCCGACTCACGTCCACCTCAAAGGATTTGTATCGTATCGAGTCTCCGTACTGCATCAACCAAGGGCTTGGCTTCCAGCCACTCCCACCACTGAATCATTTCCCACTTCTTCCTCCGTGCTTTGATCCCGCATGGGACTCGGAAGACGACACCTTGTAGACAATTCCGATCCCGGACTAAAGTGTCGTGATGTTGGCTGAGAACATTTGGGCCCTTTAGCCACAACACAACCCACGAGGAATGTCGAAACTTTGGACCCAAGCCTATTGGATGTGTTGGCCCATCTACTCGAGTACTGTACTCTACATGGAAGAGTACATGCAGATTTTTTCTGCCAAATCGCACAACCTTGGCTAAGTATTGTTCCCAGTAGTACTTGAGGAAAATGTACTGTACGGAGAGCGGTCTGATGATCACTGCACGCTGTGGCTTCTGATACGTCCGCAGACATCCTTCATGACTTCTTGGTAATTTGCTTCGAGAAAATGGCTCGGGTCAGAACAGGTTATCTCCCTTTTTCAATCACAGAAAAGCTGTAACCTCCAAACGTTTCTCAGCCCCAGCAAGACAACAGTCGGTCCCTCCTTCAACGGCCGACCGTTTGTCTTAATATTCGCCGTTTTAGAAGTATTTGTGTGGACCTGGCCCCCATTCATTGCTGACCAGTTCCAACTTTTTGCGCCAACTGAATCGTGCTGACATGTTCCGAAGCTCGGCGTATGTTCTGTTATTGCTGTACACGGTAGTCAGTCTTGTCAGATGTGATCCGTTCAATGATCAAATATCGCTGTCGAAGCGAACGACAATTGGTCTCGCTATCACGGCAAACTTTCCAGACCCCAGCATCATCAAAGTCAATGGTACTTGGTATGCATTTGCTACACATACCCGAGGAACCGACATCAAAATCCAAGTTGCTCGATCCCCGGACTTCGAGAATTGGTCGATAATCAGGAACGTCGATGGTTCGCAGTTTGATGCCCTTCCTGTACTTCCTGCATGGGTGCGGATGGCGAACTACTTGACCTGGGCTCCAGATGTCCAACAACTCGTAAGTCTTCTGTCCTAGCAGATTGATAAAGGATAACTGACTTCAGTACCCAGGATGATGGGTCGTTTATCATGTACTATTCGGCCACTGCAGCGGCCAGACCAGACGGATCAAAACACTGCGTTGGGGCTGCTACTTCACCAACAATTCTCGGACCGTATACGGGGTTGGCAGATGCGCTTTTCTGTCCGCTTTCCAGAGGAGGAGCCATTGATGCTTCAGGATTCAAGGATAGGAACGGTAAACGATACGTTCTTTTCAAGGTCGATGGCAACGCTGTTGGGAATGGCGGCGCGTGTGGGAATACTGTTATCCCAATCGTTGGTACACCTTTGATGCTTCAACCTGTGGCTGCGGACGGTCATACTTTCACTGGCAATGCTGTCGCACTTCTAGACAATAACGGTCTTGCGGACCAAGGCATTTTGGAGGCTCCAGTCTTGACTCGCTCTCGAGCTGGTGTCTACTTTCTCTTTTTCAGCAGTGGTTGCTTTGCTACATCAGGATACACAGTGTCTTATGCAACTGCGAGCAACCTTACAGGGCCGTACACACGTGCAGATGGCCCGCTGTTCAGGACTGGTGATGGCAACGGACTCAAGGCTCCTGGTGGCATGTCAGTATGGGGCGATAACAGACACATGGTGCTTCATGCAAATTATGGAAACGGCCGCGCCATGTATACCACGTTCATAGCACTGAAGGGAACAGAAGTCATTACCATGTGAGAGAATATAATCTCGACACAGTATGAGCTCCTACGCTGTCCAACCGTGCCAATCAGACACTCGAGTGGGCATAAATACTACCCAGCCCAACGAAAGCACAGAGTCCTTGCTAGAGACGGACAAGATTAAGACTTGCATGAGCCGAGCTTTGGGTCCTGTTTAAGACGTCGGTTCGGTATACGCGGGCCCAACAAAAATTTCCACGACTTCACACGACAGGACTCAGTCAGATTAACGTTGTCTCGACTCTCAGTCTTACATTCGATGAACCACACCAAGTGATTTTGGATCAATGGACTGCTCTACCTTTGTATCCTTATAGACCGGGTAAGGATGCACGATAGAATAGCAGGAGATGGTGAGACAAGTCCGAGATGGCGGAGTAGGGAATGGTTTGGTCAGCCTGTTTATAGTACTTATTCAAGTCCCTAGACACGACGAACTTGATTTCTCCAGTGTGATTTTGCGCTACAGTGAAGTTGTGTACCGGAGCACCAAATGAGCAGTTCAGAAATGCAATATCTAGAAAAGAACACCCTTAGTGCTAGGGATTTCACCCTCGCGGCCAACAACCGGTGTGCTGGCCATCCTGATGGCAACAGCAAGGGCCTTGAAGGCACTCTCAGCCTTGTGGTGGTCATTGTCACCTCTGATAACGTCGACGTGCATGGTGACACCAGAGCCTTGGGAGAAACTTTGCAGACAGTGAGGCAGCATCTCTGTGCTCAAGTCGCCAATTTTCTCACGGCGGAGCTTCAGGTCGCTGACACAGAAGGGGCGGTTGGAGAGGTCGACGACGGCACGGGCGAGGGCTTCGTCGAGCGGTGCGTATGCATATCCGAAACGGGCGAGGCCGGCGGTTGACTTGAGAGCTGACTTGAATGCCTGGCTTGCTATCAGCTTGCTGTGTCTGTCGGCTTTTCTCTTGTGCCCTCAACGAACCTGGCCCATGGCAATGAAGACGTCCTCGGCAGTGTGGTGGTCGTCAATGTGGAGGTCACCACGGCATCTGAGCTTCAGACTCCAGCCCGAGTGCTTCGCAAGGGCGTGGATCATATGGTCCAGGAAGCCAATGCCAGTGTCGATGTCGATTGTCTGCGACTTTGAAGCTTGAGCAGCGTGTGACTTGTCGGCGCCAGTGTTGTCGGATGTAATGTTCTCCAGCGAGCCGCCGTCAAGGTTGAGAGACAATTGGATCTTGGTTTCGTTGGTGTCGCGGTTGATGACCGCACTGCGTACTTGTTTGTCAGACATGTTGGGTATGTATGTGTGAATTGTAATCGATTGGTTCCATGTGAAATGACGAATGAGTCGGACAATATTTCAGACTCAGCCGATGGTCAGCGACGCTCGGAGATGGAAGATCGATAAGATAGTTGCCTTGGCGGCAAACTTCTTCCGCCTACGACAGTGCCATCTATATCACGACATTTACTTCTGCGCAAACCCAGAATCAAAACAGACATGTCTACCAACGCAGACCACGAGATGGCTGATGCTGTTGCCGGCGCTGATATTGGAAGTGCTGAAATTGAGATCGTTGAGCCACAGCGTATCAGAGTCGTAAGTATTTTTCATGCTTTCTCTCCGAAGCAATCTTTTCTTCGCCTTGTTTTTTTCGGGAAAAGGCGATCGATAACACCACGAGCGGGGAAGAAGCATCTCTGACGACAAACAGCTACCTGGATCTACCGACACTGCTGCTTCATTCGAATTCACAAAGGAGGACCACACTCTGGGCAATGCTTTGCGATACATTATCATGAAGAAGTGAGATATGACTTTTTCATGTTTGCAGCATCAATTACTCATACAAACCGTAGCCCTGACGTCGAGTTCTGTGGTTACTCAATACCGCACCCTTCGGAAGCAAAGATGAATTTGCGCATCCAGACTTGGGGTAGGGACAGATCACATTTTGTTCGGATGTCCCGCTGCTAACATATGTACAGACGAAGTCAATGTCTATGATGTCCTCGAGAAGGGCCTCAACGATCTAATGGACCTCTGCGATGTGGTGGTTGACAAGTTCACCGTATCAAGAGACGCCTTCAACGCTAGCAAGACGTCGTAATGCGGACAGAAGCATGCATTTTACAGGCGTTATTCGTGCATATGAGAAAAATGGGTTGCGGTTTACAATGGTATCATTACAGGAAGGCTGGGGAAATCAAAAGGCGCATGATTGTTTTGTTGTCTAGTTGCGTCCCTAAAGGTAGAGTCAATACAAGAGATTGGCATATGATGTTGGTGCGGTGCATTTCGTACCTCGAGGAAACCTTGGATGAAGTTCTTGGGGAGAGCAGCCTTGGGGTCTTCCTCGGCGCGGAAGTACTTGAGGACATGAGTGAGCTGCTTCCAGAAGTTGAGGGTTTCCTGGGTAGACACAAGGTCAATATGTGTATTTTGTGGACGAGCAAGTGACGGCGCACCTGGTATTCTTGGTGAGAGTTGAACAAGAGGACATCAACAGTCTTCAGTTGCTGGACGTAGCGGTGTCTCTCGAACTCTTGTCTCATCTTTGTGCGGATGGCCGAGACGGGCATGTTGAGCGAGTACATTTGCTGTATCTCGGGGGCCTGAGGTCGGTTAGGGCGGTGTTCCAGAGGCAAGTATTTCTGTGAAGCTATCATACAGCGCGAACCCACTCGCGGTAGGACTTCAGAACTCTCTTCTGGGCATCGTTCCAGTTGACGGCTGTAGACGGCGGAGTCAGCGAATCGGCGGCGCATGGGGGAGTGCGAGGATATGTGGCGTACACGAGCGCGTCCTTTGGGCGAGGTAGGTAGGGTTGATCATTGTGTGGGATTGGTGTAGACGGAAGCGGAGTGGGATAATCGAGAGCTTCTGCTTGAGGAGGAGGAGGAGGAGGCACAACCACCCACCCGCCGACCCGCATCGAGAGGCCGACCAGCGACCGTCAGCAAGCCTTGGCGTTGTCGCGCGTCACTCGCCGTCTCGCTCGTCGCCTTTCACCTTCAGCGCTGCACACCCCGTGCCATTTACCACCTGTCGCCAGCCTTTTGTCGCGTCCTCGCAGACACAATCTCCCAACATGCCTCCGATCCGCAGCTCCAGAAATCGCAAGCCGCCGCCAGATGGCTTCGAGGATATCGAAGACACCCTTCTCGAATTCTCAAACAAACTCAAGGACGCCGAAAACGCCTCGCACGAAGGCAAGAAGAAGCACGAGATGGTGTGGCCAGTCTTCCAGATCACTCATCAGCGTACGTGAGCCACATGACATCCAGGTCCGTCTTTGGTTTCTTGGCCTTCTGCTCCGTCAAGTCCCAAACCCGCTTCGCGCCAACTCGACTCGCCTGCGCTCCTTGCTGACTTGGCTATCCAGGCTCCAAATACATCTACGACCTCTACTACGAAAAGGAGGCCATCTCAAAACAGCTGTACGAATGGCTGCTGAAGAACAACTATGCCGACAAGAACCTGATCGCAAAGTGGAAGAAGCAGGGTTACGAGAAGGTATCCAACCTCTGCACCTCTTCCTGTCTGACTTCTGCTAACTTCTCGTCAAGCTCTGCTGCCTCCGATGTATCCAGACCAAGGAGACCAACTTCAACAGCACTTGCATCTGTCGTGTGCCCCGAAAGCAGCTCAAGGAAGACCAAGTCATTCAATGCGTGAATTGTGGATGCAGAGGATGCGGAAGCAGTGATTGAGGGACTCCACCACACCAGTCGCTGCGAATAGCGCTACACCACCCAACACCTCCTGCCCGAGCCACTTCGCCCTACACAACACATTCGGCTACGGGTTGGCCCATCCGTGGAGCAGTATTCATATCCGTACACGAGCAGCAGCTCCGCCACACACTGGTGTGCTGCTTGTTAAGAAGGAGGCCCCGCTGCACAAGATGGAACGTCCGATACCACCGGTCAACTACACTGAATGGTCATGGCTGGGACGATTCGCTGGACATCACTAATGAGAAACGAGACTCGATATTCTAATCTATTTCCAGCTCTTGTTATGAGGAGTATCCCTGGTCCACACGATGTACTAAATCAAACGCTTGCTATGACTTAACCTTCCAATTTGCTCATCTCGGCCATGGTGTCGCGAATCTTCGTCTGCACTGCTTCTCCCGCTGGTGGATATGGCTGGCGAGGTCGCAACTTGGCTTCCGCATCTTTGATGCCAGCTTTTGGAGCCGAGAACACGCTTGTCGCATACTTGGTACTAGCAATTCCTGCCTTGCAAGGCTCCTCCGCCAGACTGGCCACCCGATGCAACTTCAAGGCTTCCTCGTGATGTCCCTCGGTCCAAAGCTTGTAGATCTGGCTCAGTGTCTTGGGAAACACGTTTGCAAACGCTGCAATACATCCAGCGCTGCCAACACTCAATCCACCAATCAAGAAGTCCGATTGACCACCGTAGACACTGAAGCGAGAAGCGGGTAGTTGGGCAGCCAGCCTTGTGATCTTGCCCACACTCCCGCAGGTCAACTTTACGCCAACGATGTTTTCATGCGCAGTTGCCAGCTCTGAGATGAGAGAAGACGACAGGTCAACACCGTTGCATACACCTGGAAAGTTGTAGAGCACAATTGGCAGCGTCGAAGCTTCTGCGATCTGAGCGTAAAACCTCCGGACCACGACTTCAGTGGTCGCAGGACCGAAGTATCCAGGTGGCAGGACAAGCGCGTAATCTGCTCCCGCATCGGCGGCATCGGCGATGTACTCCAGTACCTGCTTCGTCGAATGGCCACCCACGCCTGCCATGATGGGATACTGGGGTCCCACAGCGTCGCGTGCGCATTTCAATAGCGAAGCCCGCTCGGTGCGTGTGAGGAGGAATGTTTCGGCATTCGTGCCGAGGACCACAAGTCCAGCGAGTCCAGTTTGTGACAAGTAGTTGTAGTATGCCTTTTGTGATTCGAGGTCGAGTTCGTCTGTGCCTGGCTCGAAGAAAGTGACTGCTGGAACCCAAACTCCTGGAGCCGGGACCTTAGAACTGCTGTCGTTCGGATGCATGGCTATGGTTTTCTTTGTCCAGCTCTCGTGTCTTGTTCCTCACAATCAGAAAGCGTCAAACACATTGTACTGCCTCATCGCTAATTATATGAACATTTACCCCGCAGCATTGCTTGCCCTATCCCGCCCTTGCATCCCCGAGTGGAGGAGTAACCTGGCAGATCAGCGTGAACGGCCAAGATAGGACGGCTATCGTCGGCCTTGAACTTTATCGAGGCCCCCCAACGTCAGGTAATCAACTACAGCATGCGAACGTGTCAGAAAATCATGCCAGCACCAGTTATTTCAGCCCTTCAAGCATTCCACGAAGCTTTCATCAACATGTAGTGATAGCATGGGTCTTGTTCTCTTCCACGCAGCACCCGGTTTGGTGAATGCCTTCCTCAGCATGTGGGAAATTCAATCACCCTCGTCGTCTGCCAATGACCAATCATTGGACTTTGATGCTGGTGGTAACATTCTCTAGCTGCTTTGCAAGAACTGAACGTTTCCAAGACGCGATCAGCCAAAGAAGACGTGAGTCTGAACCCCTGGCAAAGTCCAGCGAAGCTACAATCTTTTGAGCACTGCACGCAGAGCCTGAAGAGTACGAGAGCTAGCGTTCGAGCAGCTAAGAACGTGGAACGCCGCAAGGAACTTTGATGAGATGCTGCTGAGTGCTAGCAAGGATACTGAATTCTTGATTCAAAAGTCCCAAGAGTGATAGACATCAAGGATGTGTGAAATGATAATGCCCAATCTCTCGAACGCTGCCACGAACGATATCGACCATGCTGCCTATTGAAACGCTTCTTGCGTGAAGCTCAACATTTCAGTGGAACTCCAAAGTGCCTCCGGAAACCACTGGAGCACAAGGCCACCACCGACATCATTAATGCAGCAACGACGGCCGACCTGATCTCTCTGCTCGCAGCCACTCGCCAGTCATTCTTGAGAAAACTCGCCCAAATTCTATCGCCTTTGGCAATTCGTCGCCGATGGCTTGGTCAACATTAACTTAATCAACCATCGCTACTGCCACTGCTAGGAAGCCTGACTTGACTCTTTCTATCTTGGAAGAACTCGTATCTTTGTGTGGTCGACCCCAAAGACTATGGGGTCCTAAGTGACTTATGATGCTATTGGCAATCCCTATGCTCGGCCAGTAATGATACTGGTTGCCACGATACCAGTACCGTTCAGACATCGGAATATGTGGCAGCCGCGTCGACAATACCGGACCATCAGTAGAAAATCAGCAGTGACTGTATGTCAGGAGACAGATGGAACGAAACCCGAGCTGTAACAATGCACAAAGTCTACTAATCTATAGAGAGCGTCCAGTGAATCGCCGAGAGTGATGTTCTCTACTGTTATCCCATTAGAACATCGAGTCCTTTTCGTCGGTGTTACAATGACTTTTCTACGGTCAGAAAAGTGCTCATGATGTGCGCCTCAGTGACTGATCACGGTGAGTCAGCAACGCAGATGAGCGCTAATGAGGCAATATCTTGCTAATCTCGCTTTGCAATCTCTACATTTCTTTTTTCTTCTAAGCTTTCCACAACACACAAGCTCTTGCAAAAGCCGACGTCTTGCCTATAATGAAGCTTCTCAAGACCTTCACCTTTTTGCCCTTGCTTTGCTTCGGAGTAGGAGCGACGGAGCATCACGGTACAATCGAACTTTCTCTAATGAATAGTGTCGGTAGCATTCATGGCGACCATTACTATGCCAACGTCACTGTTGGCACTCCTGGTCAGTCACAAACGGTCATGATCGACACTGGAAGTGGTACGACCATCTTCGCGGCCTCGAATGCATCCTTCTGTACCAATTCTACTCTTTGTCCAAGTACTTTGAATGCAACGCAATCGTCGACGCTTGAAGTTGCCTATCCTGGAGGCCTTGATTCGAACTATGGCGACGGTACCCATCTAGGCGGTGACCTAATCACAGATGTTGTTCAGATAAGTACGTATGCTTTTGCAATGCTTGCACCATTATTCTTTGCGCAGTATTCGCATATGCCAATCTTTCACTAATACTTTGTGCAGGCAACCTCATGATCAGCAATGTCTCGATGGGGCTAGCCCATGACATCCGCTGGAACTACATGCCTCCTGTCTCGGGGATTATGGGTCTTGGCTACTCGAATCTTAACGCTGTTCCAATGAAGATGTGGAATGAAGTACGCCAGAATCCATCCTTCGTTGAGACGCTCGTCAAAGCAAAGGCCATTTCCTCACGTCTATTCAGCATCTATCTCAATACGCCAGACTTGTACGGTTCAATATTGTTTGGTGGGATCGACAACGCGAAGTACAATGGTCCACTTACTACGCTCAACTGTCTAAGCTACCCTGACCACGCGATCGACAGCTGGTATCTAAAGCTCCAGGAAGTCACTATGAAACCTTACGACGGACCAAACCAGACGCTGCTCCGCTCAACTACGCTGGATCCCTGGGTAGCCATTCCGGACACGGGATGCGCTGTTTGGCATCTGCCAACAAGCGCATACCACAAAGTTGTTGGTTATGCAGGGGTCAATCCCATGACTATTGCGCATGAAAGAGGCTTTGTTAGGCCTTGTCGTGAAGTGGCATATGGGAATGCGAATGCCACTCGCTTCCAGATCGTCTTTGCTGGTAATGGTACCAACACCGCATCACTGGACTTTGAGCTAGCTGACATTTTCGCCCCCCTCACTCAAGAAAATGGTAGTATGATAGCTGATCGATATGGCCAGCCACTTTGCCGGTTACAAATCATAGAGGTCCCGGAGTATCAAAGAGTTTCGCTCATCAGCAATGATGTTATGAGGGCTGGATACTGGGTGTTCGATCTTGACAATGGACAGATATCTTTGGGACAGTCCAATCTCCGGGCAAACATATCCAAAGTGGTCCGGGTCCAAGCTGGTACAAATGGCCTGACCCAGGCGATCGAAAATCTTGTGTTCGAGACTCAGGCGAATAAGGTGGATCGAATGTCAGGTTCAACGACCCACAAACTTTCAACAGCTACAAACACCATTGGTTATACTACCGGTGCACAATTCTACACAACCTCGATCGTTGGTCACTCGAGCAAGAGCGCGCCGCGTTTGGAAACGCAACGAAGATTGACAAAGTAATGCGACGTACTGCAGATACGACAGCCACAAGCACCAGGATCTCCGTGTCTTCGTTCTATTTGTGGCATTCATCTGTTGTCTTTCTTGACTTTATCAATGCTGATTTTGAAACCGAGGTGACCTAGGCGGAAGGGAAAGGGAAGAAGATCAAGGTTGGAACCAAAACTCTCTCATTGAGGTGGCATCAGACGTGATCATCTGGATGAAACAGGTATGGAAACTGGCCACCGCATCTTTGAAAAGAACTAAAAAATGGCGAGTTTCTTAAGTTGCTCCACAGATATGATAGAATAGTATCAAGAAGACAAATCGAGGTGTTAATAACCAATTGTCAGTATTTCGGCCTTGGAACTCAAGAATTCTTGGTACGTATGACCTATTGCAAAAATTCACCATAGTTCAGGTCAAAGCTACTTGCCCAAGCGTGTTCTCGAAGCTTTGCGTGCTCATGATACACACCAGCAATGAGATCAACCATTAGGATTGCTTGATAGACATACTTGCTGGAGGAAGCAATATTCATGCCTTTCCGTGGCTTGCACATCGATAGAAACAGAGGCAGGAGCATGAAATCTATGGAACAGGTAATGTATTGGGCAGTTGTGATTCTCTTGATACCTAGAGGCAGCAGTCCCTGTGATAGCCTCCGATAGATCTGCGCGATAAACAGCGCTGTCTCTGTTTCGTTTTTTCTATAATACAATCAAGTTCGCCTTGTCCTTTTTACCACATCCGTCTCTAGTGCATAATAAAGAGAGCAGATCCGAGCAGTCTCTGAAACCACTCCTCAAGCCTCGGCTTCATTCTCGGCCTCCTTGTACTCCTCAGCGTCGCTGGAGTGGCTAAGCTCAGCATCACTCTCGGTATACTTGGCAGCACTGGCAGCACTGGCAGCACGACGAGGCTTCTTGGAAGGGCTCTCATCGTCTTCGGGCTCGGGCTTGACCTTGACGCCGAGCTCAGCAATCTCCTCATCGATGTCGTCTTCGTCAGAGGCGGAGACAACGGTCTTCTTGCGCTTAGCCGGGGTCTTGGTGGGAGGGGCCTCGTCATCGTCCTCGCCGTCGGAGTCAGAGGTGATGGTGGCCTTCTTGCGCTTGGAGGGGGTCTTGCTGGCGGGAGTCTTCTTCTTGGTGGCCGTGCCGCGAGGGGTGGAAGGAGTGGGGGTACCGGTGCCCGAGGCAAGGCCTTTGTTGTTCTTGCGGACCTTGGAGAAGTGCTCGGTAAAGGCCTTTCTGGTGGGCTTGTCGCCGAAAGACTCGGCTGGGATGCTTTAGCGTCAAGGTCGGCGAGGGTGAGACGAAAGGAAGTATCGAGTGAATTGCAAGAAGACAAAAGAATTGAGTGGGACAAGAACAATGCGTAGGATAGAGTAAAAATTGCAGAAGAAAGGTAGACAAAGTGCACAAGGGACAGACAGAGTGGGAGGAAGAAATACTTACGCCAGGTGGCGATCATAGCATCGATCACATTGGTGTCAATCTTGATGCTTGCATCGGTAAGGAGGTGGTTCAGGATGAACGAGTCCTTGTCATTAGTCCACTTGACGACCATTTTTGCGAGGGTCGGTTGTTGAAGGATTGATAATGTGAATTGTGAGACGGAGAGGGAGCTGGAGTCGAGTCAGAGATGAGATTCGTTTGGAAAGTTCGATGTTCTGGAAGAAAGTCGGGTTGTTGTTGGGAAAAGCCTTACCTTTTATGTTTATGTTCGACGTGATACTGAGGAAAGGGTCCGTTGAGTGAGACAAGAGAGACAAGATTGAGTCGTTCTAATGTCAGAGAAGTGGGTGAGAGATGGAGCGATGAGGAGAGCGAAGAGGCGAGAGAGGAGAGGGAAGAGAAGAAAACGATTAGGGGAGCTCGAGTGAAATTGAGGTGCAGTGAAGGGCAATAGAGTTGGAGGACAGTCGAGAACGATCGGGTTGGTAAAGATCCGACTGGATAGGCGTCAAAGCAGGCGAGTGAGCAGAAACTCTTCAAAGCCAAATCGGTGTGTTCGAGTTCGTCGAAGGAAAAGCGAGGATATAATGTTGCAATGAAAGATAAGTCTAGAAGTTGATGCAGTAGGAGTTGAAAGCCCTACTGCATCTATGATGATCTTGTGAGACAGCTTGTACATATCCACAAAATTACCAACAGCCAAAAACTACTGCTACAAGGCCTCAATACCTTCAACATTCCACATGGTTCTCACAACTTGAGTGGCGACGGGTACCTAATCAGCAAGTAGCCATGGAATCTGCTTCTTCAAATGAACATTTTGCATGTTCAGGTATCATTCCATCATTTTCATGTGTTATGTAATCATCAACCCGGATTGAAAAGAAACGTGTGATAGTAACTAGGTCAGACGAGAAATGAAAGGTAAAGAAAAGGTATCTCGAGAAACAAACCCTCCAACTCCAGAAACCAGTATGGAATCATTGTGTGTGCAGCTCTACAGCTCCTCCTCCTCGCCTTCTTCTGTAATACGTGTGGTCAGATAGGCAGCGACAAGCGCAGCAAGGCCGCCAAATCTCAACACCCAAGCCACACTATCATCGCCAGGCGTACCCCGCGGCTTTTGAAGAGCCTTGAATATAGCACTCGAGACCAGGGTCGCGATGACTTGAGGAGCAGCAATGGCGACGTTGTGGATACCAAGGATGACTCCGGCTTGATCGGCACCTTGTGCAGGGTCGTCGCCATTGGCCAAAGCCTGTCCCTCGGCGGTAGCAGGGGCAGGAATCTGGTTACGGCGAATGGCTTCACGCTTCGAGATCTCAGCAGCAATGAGTGCGAACGGAGCCCAATTGCTCAGTGCCCAGGGAATGCCGATGAAAGCGACAAGGATAGTAGCAGTGGTAGTGTCGTGGACGAAGAAGGTCAAGAAGGTAGCAGCTGCAAATAACAGATGTGAGAGGATCCAGGCGCGTCGCAGCGTGAAAGCGCTCATCTGTACGGATGGCATGCGGCTCTTGATGCGCTCCCAACGGCTGGGCTCGGAAAGGTTGAGTTTGCTTGTAGAGTGTTGAGGAGTGTAGGCAAAGTAGTCGCTGCCGGTCATTGAGCGAGGGGTAGTCGGAGTGTACGCGTGAGGGGTGAGCGGCGTATGGGGCTGGGGTGAGGGTGGCTCAAAGCCAGGAGCTATCAACAACGGTAGGACGACAGCTGCAGCCAAGTTGGTGAAGGCGAAGATCAAGAGGGCGAAAGTACCAATACGAGTTGCGCGCTCCCAGGTGGCATCGATTTCTTTTGGTGACATGTGCGGATTCTCAACAAAATACGGCTCGACGTAGATCTCGCCAATGTAGGTAGTGATGTAGAACAGGAAGGGGAACCAGCCGATCCAGGCGAAGAATTGGACAGCGCAGACTTTGCGGACTTGGGGAGGCAGGCGCTTCATGGAACGGTAGAGCTCGACGAAGAAAGACAGAACGCCGCCTTTCTGCGGTGGTGGGTTGCCCTCCAGTCTAGGGTCTCTTTCTTGAATGCTGAGGCACGAGATGCCGACCGTGATAGTCAAGGCGAGAACAGCAATAACGCAGAGAACCTTGAACTGGGTGTTTCCAAAGAAGCCGAGATACCTGGGTAGATTGACGTAACCAGAGAGGTAGCCGAGAATGTTGCCGAAACCAGACATGCGAGAAGCCCATGCATTGGCGTCGTTTTGCTGGTGGGTGGGTGCATTGTCTACTATGAAAGCACGAATAGCAGCTTGAACTAGATCGGAACGTGGTCAGTCAGGGTATGACAGGTTGGCAGGAAGCACTACGTACTGGTGTTGATGGAGAAGTCAAGAATGTAGATGAAGCTTACAGCCCACACGATCGAAACGACATGGACCGTCTGAGACTCTGCGCCTACTTGGAAGAGGGCAAAGAAGTTTTGCACAATCTCCTTGGTCCATGCCAGCAGCACGAGGGAGATGATGGTTGCCAAAGCACCCGCGACGATAAAGGGCCTCCTCTTTCCCCACTTGGAACGACATCTGTCGCTCTTGATGCCAACGTAAGGCTGTACCAGGGTGCCGGATAGTGGACCGGCGATCCAGACAAAGGCGAGCAGAGACTTGCTGATACCCAAGCTGAGAAGATACGGCTATCACTCGGTCAGTCAGGACGTGTTGTGCTGGTTGCGGTGCTAGGGAGCGACTCACGGAGCCGTTTGAAAGTTCAACGGACCAGGCAATCTGGAGGCCTCCAATGGACAGAGTCAAGAGAACCAGATACCAGCTGCTCTTTGTGTCTTCCGTGTCTGCTTCGTTCCAGTTCTCGGAGTCTTCGGGAGACGGTATAGTGGACAGGGTGAGCGGGGACTCGACGCCCTCGGATTGTGGTCTTATCAAGGGAGAAGTTTCGTCTTGGTCTTCCTGCTCTTTCGGCATGTCCAGCGACGGACTCGGTCTGCCATGGTAAGAGTCGCGATTATACGAGGCGTTCTTGAGGATGCCTCTCGGACGAGGAGAGGGGAGGTCGGGTCTGTTGCTCGACATGGGTCGACAGAGGCGGTGAGAGGGTGGAGTTGGAGTTTGGATGTTTATCAGATTGCGGGGTGTTTATTCACATGCGATTCGGACGAACAAAGGCTGGTTGTTTGTCGACGGGTGGTCGCGGTGGACAAAGAGGTCGCGAGGGAAGGACGGCTAGTAGATAGAGGTAGGAGCAGAAGCAGCAAGCAGCATGATGGGTACGAGAGGTAGGCGGTTGATCACGAGGGCGGGAAGGTGAGCACGTTGGTAGGGAGGGTCGAATGATAGCGCGAGGGTTGACTAGCGGCTTTGGCGGTCGAAGAACAGACTTTGGCCGACTTTGGCTTGCTCGGGGACTGCTGCTTCTATTAAACACCTGGTCGAGGTACGGGATATTTAGGGTCATGTAAAGATGATGCAGGTGGCATGTGCCTTGTCCGACCACAGACAGGCCTTTTTCTGTGCCAACAGTGACGTACTCGTACTCTGGGCAAAGCTGTTGGGAGCACAGGCGCAGGCAGGGCGAGAGCACCAGGGAGGCTTGGAGTCAAGAGGACAGGGTCACGTCCCGAGAAGATGGTGGATGGGCAGATCAAGGGCTGGAGGAGTCCGGGCCGAAGCACGTACCTACCTTTGTGGGGACTGACGCGCGCAAGCTCCCGCATGGCGTCTCCTTGTTCTTGGTGGAAGCGTGAAGCGTGAAGCTGCTCGCTGTCTGTCCTATCGAGTAGGCCGAAAGAGATAACCATACAGTCGACTCTTGTTCAAAGACCTCATCGCTCACCCTGTGCTCCCGGGACTTATCACCCTGCTGTACCCGAGTGTTGTCCCCCGTGCCTAGCCACTTTACCCTCGCCATAGACGTATGCGATAACAATCCACCAGGCAGTTGACCTGCCCCCACCACCATCTACACCATGGCCGATTTCTTGCGCAATGCCGTCTTTGACCTCATCAGTGTGTCGCTTCGCTCTACCAGTTACCACATGCATACACTGACCGCTATACCGCAGAACGCGAGGCTGCAGACGCCGACCCAGATGGTATTCATCACTCGTACCGTCCACTCCACCTTCGAACACAACTGACACGACGCGACAGAGCCTGAGGCCGGCCAGAAAGAGATCTTCGCATCGTGGTCGCTATTCATCCTCATCATGCTACTCATCGTCGCCCTATTCACCAGTTACATGCTCCAGACGAGGAAGATTCAGGCCGTACACGAGACTGTCTTGTCCATCTTTGCAGGTGCGCATCCCGATGCCATCCCCACCTGTTGTGCTGTCCGCTAAGCCCTCTTAACAGGAATGGTCATTGGCCTGATCCTCCGCCTTACCGCTGCCCAATCCGTCCTCGGTGCCGTCAGCTTTGACTACCAGTTCTTCTTCAACCTCCTCCTACCACCTATCATTCTAGCCTCGGGCTATGAACTACACCAAGGAAACTTTTTCCGCAACATCGGAACTATCCTCACCTTTGCTTTCGCCGGTACCTTCATCTCCGCCATGGTCCTGGGTCTTATCCTCTACGTTTGGACCCGAATCCCCCTCGAGGGCCTGGACATCACCTTTGTCGAAGCCATCTCCGTCGGCGCAACTCTGTCCGCTACCGACCCTGTCACAATCCTTGCCATTTTCAACACCTACAAAGTCGATCCCCAACTATACACTGTCATCTTTGGAGAATCCATCCTCAATGATGCCATCGCCATCGTCTTGTTCGAGACGGCCCAGAAATATAGAGAAGGCGCTGCTAAGGGTCACTTGACGATACTGAGCTTGTTTGAAAGTATCGGCGTCTTCTTGCTGGTATTCTTTGGCAGTCTAATGATTGGCTTGATTGTTGGTATTGGCACGAGTTTACTGCTGAAGTATACCTTGGTCAGACGCTTCCCCAAAATTGAGAGCTGTCTCGTCGTTCTCATCGCTTACGCATGCTATTTCTTCTCAAATGCTATACACATGTCTGGTAAGTACCATTGTCAAGAATCTTGGGGCTGAAGTCAAAGCTAACTCCTTGCTTCAGGAATCGTGTCTCTCCTGTTCTGCGGAATCTGCATGAAGCACTACGCATACCACAACATGTCCCGTCGAACCCAGCTGACGACGAAATTCATTTTTCAGGTCATGGCTCAACTCTCCGAGAACTTCATCTTCATCTATCTTGGACTTTCACTCTTCACTGAATCGGGGCTCGAGTACAAACCTCTGTTTATTCTCGTTACCGTGGTCGGAATCTGTGTTGCTCGATACTGCGCCGTCTTCCCCCTATCCAAGGCCATCAATTATTTCATCCGGTACAGAGCTCGCAAGCTTGGGCGCGAAGAAGCGGATGTTCTGCCCAAGAACCACCAGATGATGCTCTACTGGGCGGGCCTTCGTGGTGCTGTCGGTGTTGCCTTGGCTGCTGGATTACAAGGTCCCAACGGATTTGCTCTTCGTGCTACAGTTCTGGTGGTTGTGGTCTTGACTGTCATCATCTTCGGTGGCACCACAGCACGTATGCTGGAGATTCTAGAAATTCGCACGGGAGTCGTGGAAGAAATCGACAGCGACGACGAATTCGACATTGAAGTCGTACCCGGTTCCGGCGGAACATTCACTAAGAAAGGTGGAGCTGGTTTCGGACACATGCCACGCCCGAGTCTGGCGGGAGGTATATCACTGGCCAGTGTTGCAAACGGACGACCACGCGCGGAGAGCAGATCAAACAGAGCGGCCTTGTACAGTACTAGCAATGCTAGCAGTCCGCCCATCCGTCCTGGTGACGGGCTTGGCCGAAGGGCAAGCAGTAGAAGCGCAAGAGACCAGGCAGCAGCCGAACAAGGTCTGCTCTATCCTGACCAAATCGGAGATGCGTCTGACGATGATGAATCAGGGCTCGACTTGCCACCATCAGCCAGACGGTCTCCACTCAGAGATACATTCCCCACTGCCACGGAAGAGGAAACGCCGTATGCTGATGCCAGGGCCATCGAGGCAGGCCAAGCAGAGTCAAGTCATCTGACTGCTCGTGGAGCGTTCAGTCAGCTGATGAACGCGACCGCCGAAGATGCGGGTACCCTGTTCTCAAGGATTGATGAAGGGTTCATCAAGCCGCATTTGTTATTGGACCCTGGCGGCACAAGGTCACCTCGCCCCCATGGAGGAAGTGCTTAGATGTATGTTTCTTCTGTTATCCCTCCACTGGCTTTTGGATCGCCCCAATGTCTTTTGTAGGCGCATAGCGCTGTTACTACTGCTTCCAATAGATCGCCGTGTATTCACTATGACAACAATGGCCGAAGAGAATGTGCGTGATTCAATTCTGGTTATCATGCAGAAACATCTTTTACTCCGCCTAATTCGTCAACCCCGGCCAATTTACATGGGGAAGACAACAGGCACATCAGAGAGTGAGCAAATGGGTGTTGATTGTAGAAGATAACTAGGAGATGATCATGGTTGATAATGCCTGCCCGAGCCATCGTGACTCCTGAAGCATCCATGGTCGTCAGGTGATTACCAGGAGAACTCACGTTCCTAGTGGCTCCTCCAACATCACTTGACTTCTTTGTGATCACTTTGAAAGGTTGAATCAAGACCAACGACATAATGACTCTTAAAGGCCATTTATTGATGCGCCTCACCATGTTGAGAGCTCGGTCCTCACACAATTTCCAAATTCCTACGTCCGTGTTGACGACTGCAGTGTGATCCCGACCTTTGGGGTTGCGACACAACATGCTCGCCAGCATCAGTATGACCAACGATTTGACCTCACGAACAGTGCTTGCCGGGCACATATGTGGTGACTTTGAGACTGCGAGATCGTTAGCGCGTTTCGCTGCAGAGGATGTAGAGAAACATACGTTGCTGTAACTGTCTTTGTAATCTTCGACGTGGTAGTAGTGCGTTTGGTAATCGTGCGAGTCTGCGATATGTCAGTGCGTCTCCTTTTTTGAGCTTACTCTCCAGATTTGCTTACAGATGTTCCTGCTGTCTTGGTGACTGTAGTCTTGGTTGCGATGATGGTGATTGGAGCAGGAGTGATTGTCGTGGTGCTTTCGACGGTAGCTGAAAGATGTAAGCCTTTGAATAAGATCTCAAACTATGGATGACTTACTGTAAGCAGTCTGAGTAACTGGGACAGCCGTGAAGCTAGAAGTAATCGAGCTCCAGTGTGCAGTATCCGTATCCGTAGACGTAACAGTAGACGAGTCTGGAGCACGTTTGGCAAGAGCAACGCCATGACGCTTCGCGACTTGCATAACTTTGGTAACATCACGTCTGATTCTAGATCGGCGAGCGGGCACTACAGCGGAGCTTGCGGAGGCAACGGCAGCTTGAGCAATGGCGACGAGGCTGGGCTCGGCAGTAGGATCAGCAGACATGGCTGCAAAAGCAGCTGCACAGACCTTGGTCTCTGTATACGTTTTGATAGTGTACGTAAAGACTGTAGTCGTGCGCTTGACGGTGGCTGTCGATGATGTGGTAATTGTTTCTCGGGGCGGGTATGAGGTAACTGTCTGTGTCTTCGCATTGCTTGCGAGACTGGTAACAGAAGAAGGTAGAAGGGTGGTAGAGTCCAGGTCCGTGATCGTAGCATTAACGACTGACGTGGGAGTTTGGGTGACGCTCAGGGTAATGGTCGGAATCACAGTAGACGTGACTTGCTCGCCAACATCGAGATGTAAGACACGCTTGGCGGAAAAGCTGGTGTTATTGCCATTGTTGTCCAGAAGAACGAGAGTCCAATCGCCAGAATACATCTGATTCTTCTGAATGGGGCAGGTCGTGACAGCGTCAGTATAGTCTGGTGTGGTTGGTACGTCTGAGCAGTAAAATGAGTCTCCATCAGGCGCAATCAAGATTATATTGGCCGTTCCGGTACAGTCATAGAACTCTGAGACCGCGGTAAAGGATTCGTTGCTGTTCTTGTTGATGAAGTAGTGACCGTTTCCCTTGAAATCGATACCGTACGACGTGCAAGCGCTGGCAACGTGAAAGAGTGCGGCTCCAGCTGCGAGAAGATTGGTCCACATCATATCAATGTGTCAAAGAGAAATGGCAGTATATTCAGAAAGATGAAGATTCGACGATTGAAGTAGGTTCTCTGAGCAAAGGAAACAAGTCGTATCCGGGCGTACTTTATATCACTGCAGAGCGTGAGTTGGTAGATGGCAGCCGCTCCATGGTTTGCCATCAGGCCTCATGCTCGGCAAAAATAGCATAAGTCCTCGCATCTTCTTTTCCTCGTCCATACACTGCCTCGCAAGAGGATTCTCGTTGCATGGGTTGCAGACTTGCAGACTGGGAGCTGACATCAGAAACTGAAAGTAGATGGCCCCCAATTATTACCCAGTGCCGGACCTCATGATCGGGGGTTTGCGAGCCCAAGACCATTTACCAGCAAGCGGCCTCGCACATTCGGACAAAAACGATAAGAGCATGATGCTGCGATGCAAGGCAGATGTCGGAAGAAGGCGAGCGTGAACGCGGTGAGCTGCGGCAGAAGAGGATGTCGATCAATTTTCGGAGCTTCGGAGTGGGCGCCAAATTTGGAAGCGGCAATTCCGACATGCCTTCCAACACCACTTCACGTCAGCACGACAAATAGAGAAGCAGTCTTCTTTGCTTGTACCAGTAGCGAGAACGTCACCAGCCATCATGAGATACCCTCGATGTACCTTCAGAGCTCAGACTACGAGCTGCATCTGGTTTCAACACGACACGTGGCTGACCACTTCCGGCACCTCGTTCACGAAGAGTGAGATGGGATGGCGCATGACCGAACCAAGACTGCGGCATCTCTTCTCAAAAGTTATAGGCCACACAGACAGCCATCCTGTGAAGCAGATCCACTAATGAATGTTGATTGCCTGCACAGGATATCTGCTTGCCATGATATCTCGTGCAGAAGCGGACGACAAATTGCTAACCGCACGTCCAACACACTCCTCTATCACTATCATAAGGTTGAGCAAGAGCTAAAGATGCGGAACTTATGTACACGGAATCGATTCTCGCCATGTACGTTCTCGATAACAAAAGGGCTGTTCGGAGGATTCATGGGCTCGCAAGGCTGACGGTTGACCTTGGCGATTAAGGTTGATAGCATGATGACCATGCCCTGCATGCAGACAAGCAACGAGGGTCCGTTCACTTGTGCCCTAGACTTTTCCTTCGGCATCCGTGTGTTTGATCTAGAAAGTTTGACTCATGACTGAACACCAGATTCGATATGACATTCGGCGTTCTCTCAACAATGAGCAGGTCTCAGGATTGTATTCTCGTCACCGGTATGACTTCACCCCCAAAACTGCTTGATGGATCGAGATGCGGCGTCAGACCATAGCTCCAGCGTTCTCTGACATGATATGGCGGCCCGTGATATGGTTGATCTATCGGAATATCAGCCATGATATTGAGCCAGAACAGAGACATCGTCTCCGCGATTCATCCTCCTGACTAGGGTGGAGTAGACCGATGCGTTGTGCAAACAGAGACATCGAAAAGATGTACCTTACGTCGGAAGGTACAACTTGGTCCCACTACGTAAGGTTCTTATGGCAGACTGATACCCGATAACTCCCATCACCAATCGGAAAGTTTACTTGATTGATTCTTGTTCCGTGTATAAGGCTTGCCAATCATAGACTCTCAATCATTCTCTTGTTGGTCGAGTTTTACGTACTGGATGGTCAAGTGGGCCTGCAAGCTTCAATTGCTGACTCTGCAGATAGTCTATTGAAATACGCAGACCATCTGACTTGCAGCTTTCTCTTTCTCCCGATCAAGAAACAGGGAGCTACGCTCGAGATCCTGGTTGTCAACACGACTGAGGGTATGCTTCCAATGTTTTCATCAAAGCCCTGACCCGACTTACAGGATGCTATTCTCGTCATTCAGCCCTGTAAGATACGGGCAGTGTCTGAATGTGTTTACTAGGCATTTTTGCGTATATAAGTTGGCTGCTTACCTGCCTCGAGATGATTACAACATCTCAAACTTGCTCATTCACTCGCAAGCATGTATCTCTTGCATACTCTTCCTCTTCTTGCTTCCTGGGTCGCCTATGCTGCTGGTTCTGCGGCCATGAAGCGTCAGGCCTCCTCGACCTCGTCTGCTGCTGGCTCTGCCACAACCCTGACTCCAGACGATGCCGACACAGAATGTACCAACGGCCCCCACAGCCGTGCATGTTGGGTATGAACATTCATTCGGTTTAAAGTGAATAAGCTAACACCGTCTCAGGGGGGTGGTTTCTCTATCGCGACCGACTTTGACCAAAAGTGGCCCGACACCGGCAAGACTGTGCCATACACGCTAGATATCACAAACACTACCCTTAATCCCGATGGTACGGGTGATCGCTTGGTCATGTTGATCAACAACCAATACCCTGGACCTGTTATTCGGGCTCAATGGGGAGATTGGCTCGAGATAACTGTCAACAACAAGCTACCCAACAATGGAACAGGTACGGAATTCGCGTCCTTACTCACGTTATTGACTGATCGGTCGCCAAGGTATTCACTGGCACGGTATTAGACAGTTCGAGACGTGTGATCAAGATGGTGTCCCTGGCATAACTGAGTGTCCGATTGCACCTGGAACATCTCGCACTTATCGTTTCCACTGCACGCAATTTGGTACTAGCTGGTGTAAGTAAGCTGAAGGTACAAACTCAGCGGGTCAATTCCGAAGATTTGACCGTCACTTGTGAGACAGCGTCCTAGACGTCGTCTTACGAACGTCCGTCTCAGATCGTGAACTGGCGCGTTGAACGACTACTACATCCTGTTTTTCTCCAGAACTTCGCTAATTGTACTTCCAATTCAAGATCATAGTCATTGGAGTATGTCGATAATCAACTTTCCTGCGAGATATCGGCTAATTTTATTCTAGGTGTTCAATATGGTGTAGGTACATTGGGTACACTCGTAATTGACGGACCTGCTACGGACAACTACGATGAAGACCTTGGACCGTTCGCTCTCACTGACTGGTATGATGAGACTGCTTTCTTCAACAACCCGTTGGCCCGAATTGCACCTCCACAGCCCTATACAGGTCTGGTCAACGGAATGAACGTCAGTCCTGATGGAACCAAGGGAAAGTACTACAACGCTACGGTCAAGTCAGCAAAGAAGTATCGCCTCCGGCTTATCAACACATCTGTGGACAGTGCTTTCATGGTATCGCTCGACAACCACCCATTCACCGTCATCACGAGCGACTTCGTTCCTATCAAACCTTACGTTGCAGAACGTGTGTTTATCGGGATTGGTCAAAGACTGGACGTCATTATCGAAGCCAATCAGACAGCAAGCAACTACTGGTTTAGAGCAGATGTGCCAGCTGGTGCATGCGGCAGCAATGCAAATCCCAAAGGTATCAGAGCCATCATTCACTACGACAATACAACCTTCGGTAACCCTACGAGTACTGCTTGGGACACGACTGGTGCCAATGCGGATCGATGCACAGACGAATCATACAATTCGAACAAACTGGAGCCATATTGGGACAGCTTTGTTCCCAGCGATGCCTTGACAGCTAACCCTACGCTGTTGAGTGTACAGGCTCAGGAAGCAGGCCTTACCACTGACAACAGAACTATCTTCAGATGGGCCATCAACACCACGTCACTCAATGTTGACTGGGACAGACCGATCCTTGAGTATGTCCAAGAAGGCAACACGAGCTACCCTGCTTATGAGAACTTGATCAATGTTCCTGACGTAGCGTGGACGTACTGGGTCTTGCAGGTATGTTTTCATCGTTTTGCACCATACCATAATTTCGAAGATTGATGTTTACCAAAATTTCAATAGGAAATCAGCACTCCCGGCGGCATACCATTGAATATCCCGCACCCTTTACACCTTCATGGCCATGACTTCTACGTGCTAGGTGCTCAAGAGAATAGTGTGTATACCAACGCGTTGTCGGGTCAGCTGAATTTCGAAAATCCACCCCGTCGTGACACCGCGATGCTACCAGCCGGTGGATGGCTTGTTCTCGCCTTCGAGACCAATAATCCCGGTGCCTGGATCATGCATGTACGTGCCTATGTATCACCTTTGAGTTTTCTCGCAGTTCTAGCTAACTCGATGCCCAGTGTCATATTGCCTGGCATGTGGCAGACGGTCTAGCCACGCAGTTCTTGGAGACGCCAGACCAGATCAAGGTCGATCCTAGCTTCAACGAGATATGCAGTGCTTGGAGAGACTACTACCCTGAGCATGCTGTCTACCTCAAGGATGACTCCGGTGTTTAGACTGGATGTGCTGCTGTGGATCGATCGATTATACCTTTCGACGGGAAACATAGGTCAATACAGGATATAACTTTCTTTTGGACAGAACAGAGGTTCCGTTTTCCTTACCTTCTTGAGTAGTGGACTAGCAGTAACATTCTATTCCTCTCATTGCTTAATCACACGGATAAGGCCTTGTACGAGAAAGTAGTTGCTCATTAGACTTTCACGATCCGATCTGCTTCCAGTCTTGATAGACGTTCAGCAAAAGACATGTTATAACCATCGGAGAGCGTTGTGACTACTAAAGATAGACGACGTGAAAGGTGGTCAGCACACATACATCATGCGGTAGGCCCAGGTCAAATCGGGATATTGGCTCTCTGTGATACGAGATCCAGTGTGACTTGCATTGTTATCCAAAATAGACATCAATGCACTTTGAATTACGTAGCCATGTCGAGAATTGTTGTGGTACTCACGATGAGAATGACTTTGCTTGACGGGATCTGGGGTATCTTTTGAGCAGATACAAGATGACTGACATGGCCGGCTTTGGTCTCCTCTTTTTGTGGTCTTCCTTCACGCTGAATTTGACGGTCCTTTTCTCTACTGCGATGACGTTAAAAGGCACAAGTATGTAGGCGATGTGAAGAAGATGCCATCGCAACAGGTGAAGGAGACCGGTCTGAACATGATATCTCGCAACGACACGACTCCTGGATCATGATTGCCCGAAGCTGGTCGAAGAGCACTTCAGCGCGGTCACGAGATTGTTCGCATCGTAGTAAGGCAACACATCTTGTGCAGCAGATTTAAGTTTAAACATCCAAAAGCGGACCGAATTCTAGAAGTCCATATTATTCATTACATTAAAGCTTTCCTTTGGCCATGTTCGACAGCATCTCTCTGCCAGTGATCCTGGTGGTATGCCACAGGGTAGGGAAGTCGAGGGTGCTGGTGAGTCCATCTGCAAAGCCGAACCCAAGCATGGGAGGAATCCAGCCACGAGCATACTCAAGGGCAAAGCAAGCGTCATCCATCTTGTATTGTTTAACTTCCCCGCGGCGCAAATGGTGGACACTGCCCTGAGGGTAGATCTCGGGCTCATAGTGACCGGCAGCAGGCGAATAGGCGGTCTGAGTACCCTTGAGGATGTGGAAATAGTCGTCTGCAGTGTGGCGGCCAGAGTGTCCTTCAGTTCCAATGGCAGTCCCTGTTTGATGCATTAATGTCCATAATCTTGTGATCAAAATCTTCAATTTGCCTTACCGAAAATGATCAAATACTCGGTAATACTGGCATGAATGATGTACATGGCACCCATAGCGCCACCCGCGTTATTGAACACCCATTCCTCATCCAGGTTAACATAGGAGCCTGCAGGACCCTGGCTGAGTTCGCCAACAATTTGAGCAACAACAGCCCTAGTGTCGTTTCCGTGGTTTGAGATCGCCCTCTTGGAAAGCTCGTGCAGTTGTTGTGTGTCGAAAACGTAGAAATTTTGAAGATTTTGTTCCATAAAGTAAACAATGGCTGAAAAAATGGCGATAACAAGCGCGATGATAGAAAAGGTGTTTGCTCCGCTGCTGCTTCGCGCGGGCTTCGAGCCGCTGTTCTTTTTTGCCGCCATGTTTTTATTTTGCTTGAGGGTGTCCGGAGTGAAAAAGAGGCAATTCCAGTGTTTCGATTAGCCTCCTTTGTCTATCGGTTTTGTACAAGTCGACGACATCAACAAAAAAAAATCAGCCCATTCTGTATCTCCGAAGTCAATCTCCGGGTAGCCGGTTGAGGTCCGTGCCCCGGATCAGGGGTTCACCGCCGGCATCCGCGGGAGTGGTCGTAGGGCTGAGCGTCGACCACTCGGCTGACTGAGGAGCAATCGAATTAATTATCGAAGAACAACATCGAGCACACTCATGTGTCGTGTTGCGCAAGCACGTATTGGGCAACTCTGACTGATGGCGGCGGCACACTGGCTGCGAGTACTGCCGTTTTAGCCATGTTTCCAGAACATGTCTGACCTCCAGAGGCGGACGCCTTAGCCCATGCACAGAGTAAGGTTTCTCTCGTTGATAGGATCCGCATAGTATGTGAGTATCCAGAAGCTCACAGCCAAACTGTTGTCTCAAATAAGTACGATGCGCTGTAGCATCCGCCAGTCCCGCATGTTGCGCATGTACCTTGACCGCGGCAAAGACCCCTCAGTGGCAACGGACGCTGGCATTGGTCACCGATGATCTGGCATATCACAAGCTTGGAATAGCACACCAATATGCGTGTCTGAAGGCGGAAGCAGAGTGATCACCAGAATCTGCTCTCTGGAAACATTGAGACTCTCTTACCTTTCCGATAGCTTTATCAAAAGTTTCGCAAGAGGTAGCCCGGTCAGGTGTAGCTTCTTAACAACTATCTTGACGTCAATCGAGAAAGCACTTCCAGACCAATCAATCGCATTCCTTGTCGCTCTCACGAGCACGACACTGCATCTGGCCATTGGTCTACGTCCGGTTCCCGCGTTCAGCCTTTCGAATGCCTCTCGCTGCCCACCTGCCTGCGCTTAAACGCAATGCTGACAGTCGACAGAGTTCCTGATGCAGTGCTTGTGCCGACATTAGCCAGGAGATCTGTCTAGGCCACCTCCCTGGATGTTACGTGCATTGAAAAGCCATGCGTGACGGTCGGCCCTAGCAGTGTCTTACCATAGATTCTTGACTTGCCCTGTCCGAATTCTACTGACAAACACAACACTCTGTCACAGTGGGACTCCAAGAGTGGTTGGAAAAGAATCATTGACCATTGTCGCGAACCTGGCTTCGCCTTCTTCGAAACCGCAAGGAGCGGGGGAGGCAGACGCCATGCATGAACCCGCAGCGAGAAGCCAATACCTGAGCGAATCACCTTTCTTCAGCTATTGACCTTGCAGATCGGTTGTGCTCACTGCTCACCACACCTGAACGCGCAGAGGTGTACTCTGTACAGTATTCCTGCAAGATCAGGATAGCACTATTTGCCTCGCTAATGCAGCTGACTGCGGTATCAATGGCTCATAACGCAGAGAATGTCCTGCTCGTCTTACATCTTCCTCTCCGCGACTTTGCCCAGTGCGCACGTTCTGAAAAGCGTCGCACCAAAGAAAAAAAACATGTCGAACCAACCAAGAACCTCTGGGTTTAGGTAAATATTTTTATGGGCCCATATACCGCATATTCTGATCAAGAAAAGGGAGGCTATATCTCCTTATGACGAGCAAACACATTCTACAGCATCAACGCCGCCCTCATACCAGCAATGGCCAGAGATCACCCACAGTGTCTCGCCTCAAGATCCCGCTGATATGAGTTTCGCTGGGAAGCACGGGCCAATAGGAGATATCAGTGTTTCATCACCAGGTCTTGAATCGGTCTGGGAAGGTGAAGGTGACAAGGAAGTCATAGTGGAACCGATCACACAGATACCAGCATCACCACCTGAGCGAAAGTCTGCAAGAATTTGTGGTCTCAAACGTGGACTTTTCCTGCTCTTGCTGGTTGCTGCTCTGTTAGGAGCAATAGCACTTGGTGTTGGATTAGGCGTGGGACTTGGGACGAAGCGCAAGAATGAATCGCCTGCTCAGGTGACAACAAATACCACAACGCCTGGCAACTCGTCCGATTACTTGGTCGGCGGTGCTCTTGATCCTGCTTACTACTCGTTGGAAGGTGCTTTCAATGGTAGTGGTTTGGCACTAGCATCTCAGTCGTTTGGATCCGGCGAATATGGTGAGCTTGTTTTGTACTTCCAACATCATTCTGGGTCGATCAGATGGCAAAGATTGACACCAAACAATGGCTGGCTGGGTGGAAGTGCGTCTGAGGTCGTCGCAACAGATGCTAAGAATAGCACACCCTTGAGTGCAGTAGCTTACAGTCTCAATGGGATATCTACAGTAAGATTGAGTCTTGGCTGAACTTACTTTCACGCTAATTCGTAACAGTGGCATCTTTTCTAGGTTGATAACAGCAATCGTCTTCGCGAGAAGATCAACAGTAATGCAACAAACATATGGGAAGAAGGGTCGTTGACTGGAGAGAATCACTTAGTCCTAGACGCCGACCAAGTGGGGATGCAAGCATGCTGGTATGGGAACGACTATGGAGATGTCGACTACAAACACAGTCCTTTGCCAGACCAAGACAATAGCACAGCCAACAGCACCACAGACTCCGGCACAGATGTCGGCATGCATCTCTGGTATGCCTCTGGTGATACTACGTTCCAACAATTAGGCTGGCGGCATGGTGACAAGAACTGGACATACCAGCAAGAGTGGGATGATAAAAATGGACATGCAGGCGTTGGTTGCTACTCCTGGGGTAAAGGCACAACTACATACGTCATGATGGTGAATTCTCACAACACGGCAGAGATCTGGTGGAAAGATACTAACATCAATGCCACTTCCACCTCCGCCCACCCTATCAACCAGTGGACAAACAGCTCAGTGGCTATAAACAACGTCCATCCATCAACCTCTCTTGGCTATACGAATGCCTTTTATGCTCAAGGTATGGACGGCTGGATTACAGGATATGATATGGTCTGGACTTCTGAGAACACCACCATTAACGGCAGCTTTAAAGTGGACCTCAGACAGGGGATACCCGGGACTCATCTGAGCGTGACTACACTGCCAGACCAAAGTGGCGGGGACAGTCTGTGTGTTTTCTACCAGACAGAAGGGAGTGATATCATGTTTGCGACCAGGGATCTTGTCCAAGGTGCTTGGACAGCAGCAGCATTGGTAGTACCAGGTTCCTGATGAGTCAAAGATCGGTATGCTGCTGCTCGAGTTCGTCTCTCTCGGGTGTCGCAAGACCAATTGGCGATACCTCTACTATCACAAACCCCTCAGCATACCGGGGGAGCTTGTAGCAAGAGGTTCTGTATTTTGCACATAATGCTCTCGTTTTTTACTGTTTATTGTCGTCTCTTGTTCATACCTTCTCCATGCATCGCTCCTGCATCGCTCCTGCATCATTCGCTAACCGCCTGTAGAGAGTCGATGGTCCCTTGTAGAGTATGGCGGTCGCTCTCTCTGCTTGAAGTGCTTTTGATCTTGTTGACGCAACTATGCCTTCTTTCCCGACTTGGGAATGGTCTGTGGCTAGGGGAATGACAAGTCTCTTTTGCTCTTAATTGTTGCCCGAGCTCGATCTCCAGCAACGCTGAGTATAAGATCGGGGAATGCAGCATACATGAACAGCAATGATGGTTTTTTTTACAAAGAAGGCTTGTTGTACATTTTTTTGTTTATAAAACGACATTCTAACAATGCGGCAAAGTCTTGACCTTGGTAGATTTTGTCAACGCAGCGACATCCTTGACGTATTGCGCCCAGCTGGTCGAAAACTCTTCGTACCCACTGCTCGTAGTGATGAAGGTACCGTTGTAACCAGCGGCAACGATGTTCTTCGTATCAGTGTTCAGTTTCGCATTCGAGTTTTTCGGGTAGTCGTGGATCATGACCGTGCTCTTCTGCCTCAGACATTCTGGGATCTTGTTCTTGCCTCCAGCAGTCCAGTCGGCATAGGAGTTCTCGTACGCATTGACGTAGTCGGCGTATTCGTAAAATTTCGCGTCGATGGGGATGCCCGGATTTGTCCAGACTTGCTGGTGCGACTTTGGCATGGTTTTATGAACGTAAGTGTGAATGTCCTTCATGTAGGAAAGGTACTTGGTTTCGTAGGGTGCTTCGTCAACGAAGATGCCATCGAGGTGAATGTCGGTTTTGCCTGACTTCTTCCAGGTCGAGTAGGTGGCAATCTCCTTTTGTACGGTGGCAGCCTTGCGTTTTCCGTAGTTGATGTGAACGTAGCCAAACAGTTGCACGTTACTGTGAGAGCGAAGGGACGTGACCGCAGAGATAATCTCAGGTTCTGAAGCGCCGTCAGAAGGACCGGAATTGGGATTGATGATCACGTTGAAAGTCGTGTTTGGAGACGCAGAAATGGTGTTGTAAAGAGGCTGCCAAGCGTTGGGGGTTGGCCAGATGTACAATGGTACTGCGACCGCCATGGCTAGATTGACCATAATGCTTGATTTTCGATGTCGTTTTGGTCGTGATTGTCCTTGATAGAGAAGTGTGCTAGAAAGAAGACGAAACGTGGTGTGCAAAGCAAATCAAACACAAGGATGTGACGAAGTGATCGATTGACGGAAAGACAGAATACTATCCCGATGAGCAGACTTGCTTCGAAACTTATATCAGCACCGCCCCTTCCTTCAAGGAGGAGTAGCAATAAGAAGAGGATCTTTTAGGCTTCCAATACATGCCAGCGAAACGTTTCTGTAACGGTTGATAGCACGCACTCCAGACACGTCCGAGCCCACTACCGACGGCGGTTGAGATATAGAAGTGCATTTCCTAGAGACATGAGCTTGGGTGAGAGCAACGTTCAAGTGGTCGAGATGTCAACATTGATCTCGCGTTCAGGTGTGGTGTCGCCCTGAGGGCAGTCGATGCTTCAAACATCTGTTGCCAGATCTTCTGATGATCGGGGCGGCGCTGCGTAGCATACACTCATCAAGACTGTTGATATACCACAAAGGAAAGAAGCATGGATTGTGCACTCCAACAATGAGCAGTGAGTAGTTAGAGTTTGATAAGAACAGGAGGCAAGGTTAGGCTTTCTTCGCAATGCCAAGCCTTGTCGCAGTGATTTGTTTGGAAGGCTTGAGCTCAGATGGCGACTTGATGTGGACAGTTGGCAACAACAGTAGAGCAGGAAGTCCACATGAGCCTTCGACGTTTCCTGCTCCACCTCAGACAATGGTCTGATGCCCATTTACTCAGGCTGAGATCAGAACCAACACAAACACAATGTAACCCGAACATCTGGTGACTTTCACCTTCTGGTCAGATGGATGCAATTGTTCCTCTGCGACTCGGCCAGCCGCAGCGAGCGAGTCGTCTCTTATGCCATGAGAACTGGCAGTGGGTCTCGACGACGGACACCACTGGTACCGAATGATATGACCAGGTAACAGCCTGCCGTCAAGCCATTGTGTCCTCGGTCTGCTGGACCGGAAAGCACTATATCGTGCTGTCTCGAGGAATTGAATCCAAAGACAGGGTGATATTGTCAACAAGCTTCTGGGCAAAGTCTAAACTGCACAACACAAGATTAATACACATGTTCATGATGCGCTCACTGTGTACAAGCTAGTTCTGGTTAGAGACGGCCATGTTATTAACCTAGCTTCCTTGAATTAGGATGATCCGAGGGCCATTGACAAAGACAGATCACTCCCTGCAAGTCTCTTCACTAGAATACCATCTTTGCAGTAGTATCTTCGATGAGAGAAACCCGCACTTGCAAATATGTATGTGAGTCTGTCCACAATAATGCTTGATCACTTTGCTGCAAGACCAGACTTCGTACCGACGATTGATACCACATCCTCGTCACATACAACATGACCCAGACCGACCCTTTGAGGGATGTGTTTGGCGGAAGCACCCCATACCAATGCATACTTGAAGCTCTCCTTCAGGTTGCGATGGATAGCATCACACACGTCTTCGATAGTCGAGTTTCCGCGGACGATGAGAGCCTCGCTGAAATCCGGATCAATGCCCTTTCTGTATGATTGTCAGTCTGTGCAGCAAACAAGAAGAGCTTAGATGAACCTGCCTCTTGGTGTAAACGCGGATCAAGCGAAGTTCTTCCCAGCAACGATCTACGACGTCTCTGACTCCAAGGTCGAGCTCGCAACTCATGATAACGGTGTTTGGTTCTCTTGCTAGCATATCCATGTGATCGAGGCCGATGACGTCGACTTTGTTGTAGACATAAAGACTTGAAGGAGTTAACTTTGGCTCATGCTTACGAATTATGACAGACTTACCATCTGATATATGTGCGGTGATCCTTCATGATAACATCGATAAAATCGTCGACAGTGACTGACCAATGTTAGTTTGAGCTTCGCAAACAAGCCCGCCAGCACTTACCATTCTCATCACGGACAAGGACTTCACAATTCAGAATCTTGTAGTCACGAAGAATATTGTACAGCATCTTCTCGTCCAGACCGTTCTTGGGAGGAGTTTGGAAGGTGATCTTCATGCCTCCAGCCTTCTTGGGCTTCAAGTAGATGTTCCTTCCTTATTATCAGCAGTTGGAGGTGCATATATTCGTGGATACTTACGGGGGTTCCTTGTTCAGTCTGATGCCAACGGCCTCCAACTCAGCTTCCAGTAGAGCTCTTTGCTCGGCTCTTTTCGTAGCATCCAGCACCATCAAGATCATATCACTGGTCTGAAACTGTCAGCAGTAGCACGAAACAAGACAGTAGTCGAGTAATGTACCTTTGCAGCACTAATGACCTGTCTTCCACGACCCTTGCCTTCTGCAGCACCCTCGATGATACCCGGTAAATCGAGAATTTGGATCTCAGCACCTCCGTACTCAAGTACACCAGGAATGGCAGTGAGTGTGGTGAAAGCATATGCCGCAACCTCGGATTTTGTTTTTGTGATCTTGCCCATGAATGTTGATTTTCCGACTCTGAGAGCCAAGTAAGCGACGAAAAGCACATCGGAAAGGATAGACTTACGAAGGGAAACCAACGAGCGCAATACGAGCGTCACCACTCTTGCTGACATCGAAACCTTCTCCACCAGGACCGCCTGCACCTGGGCCGGGCTCTAATAGTTGCGCTCTCAGACGAGCGAGCTTTCTAGAAGACAATCAGCAGCTGATGGCTTCTACAATCCGCAAGTACTGACCCTTTGAGAAGACCCAAATGATATTCTGAGGATGGTGTCAGCGCCAAATTTCGATGTTGTGGAAGTATGAATTCGAATCGCACCTGTTGCCTTGTTCTCTGCGACCTGTTAGCTATCTGTCAATATGTTCACCAGACAGATCTACATACTCTGCGTTCTAGCCATCTCGGCCTCAATCCTGCAGACCATTAGTTCCACCCTCCAAATTGTTTTCTTTGTTCTTCGTGGACGCACTCCTTGATCTTCTCCGTAATGTTTACCATCTTTGCGGTGAGAGGGGAGTCTCTGCTCTCCTAACGAAACGGTAAAAGGTGCTTGTAACGAAAACAGATGGTTGGTCGCGGTTCAATACACCCTGCACACAAGCTCACGATTTCTTTGGCAGACATTCTCAAAGCCCGGCCACACCAAGAGGCTCCTTCGCCCGCAAAACGCTCGGGACTGCTTCTGAGCACAGACCACATCTAGAGGACCTCGAACGTCATAGAGGCCCTTCCCAAAAACAGCTACGCGTGAATCGCGACCTGGTTTCCTCGAATACTGTAACAGGTTAGACTCGATCGTGGACGGAGACGTGATGTCGTGGACGATTTGTTTCTCGTAGCATCTTTTCCTTCCACGCCACTGACAATAGAACTAGTGTTTCCCGAGGAACTCGTCAGTTCTCCGGAGCCAGGACTCATTCGACTTACCATCTTGAGGCTGCAAGTAAATTTCGAGGAGGCGAGGCATGTTCGCCAAAGAAGCTTTGCCAGTCTCACACTACGACGTGACTGCTCGCCTGAATGGACAGTATGACAGTCTACTGGCCTCTGGACAATACTATCCTTTCACCTACCCTTTCGGAACTCTGGGCGCCACAGTGGTGATCATCTATCTTCTCTTGGACCACCGATCACGGCCATGGCTACGAAAGGCTCGTTATGCAGCATGGTCATTCATCACGGTCTTCGCCTTGTGGAGCATCAAAAGTTTCCGTGCGCGAAATCCGGCGGCGGCCTTTGGTGTGGGTCTGATATCAGCTTGGTCGATACTGTGGTGTAGTATGATGCTGGTAATCAAAGACGTCCAGCTTGACTTCTCCAGAGTTGAAAGGAAAGAATCGCGTTTGGATTTGGTGTCTGCATCAACGTCGTCACAGACCGCCGAGTCCAACGGCCATGCAAGTGGTAACGCTCATCAGGATGGCTCGACTCTGCATGCTCGTAGCAGCAAAGTGGGCACGACACAAGCACCCGCTCAAAGGACCGGCACACTCGCCTGGCAAGCTTATCCTGCAGGTCCATTTGTCGAACGCCTCGACTGGGTTGCCGATATCTTCTCTAACTTCAGGGGCATGGGCTGGAACTGGCGAATTTCTGGACTACCCTCCCCACCACTGTGGGTACAAGCTCAGATATCTGGCAACTCAGGCACACCGCCCCCAGAAGAAGACGAAAAGAAGACTCAGATTAGTCGTACTGGTGTACGTCGCTATCACGACAATTCATCTTTGCTCAAAGCCAACCTGTGGCTTGTCTGCCGCGATGTAATAATCCTTGACGTCCTCAAAACCCTGATCTCACATGACGCTTACTTCTGGGACGGCAATGTCTCGGCTTGGCCTAATTACTTGCCAGCCTACCTTCACGCATTTCCGGTCATCGTCCGCAGTGCTCGCCTACTCATCAGCTTGAGTGCTGTTTACATAGCATTACAGGCTATCTTCGCTCTGGGTCCTCTGTTCTTCGTCGGAATGATTGGTCCCCGCTACATAGGCGCACGCGGTGAGGCCTGGATGTACCCTGATAGCTTCGGCTCTTTCGACAACGTTCTCGACAAAGGTCTTGCTGGCTGGTGGGGCGGTTGGTGGCATCAATCCTTCCGCTACGCATTCGAAGCACCAGCCACAAAGTTAATGGAGCTAGCGCAAGTGAAGCCAAAGTCACCGACTGGAAAGTTCATCTCGTTGACAATAGCTTTTGTGCTGTCGGGAGCACTGCACGCTTGTGGCAGCTACACGCAGATGGGTCACACGTATCCGCTTTCTGGCCCTTTTCTGTTCTTCATTTCGCAGATCGGAGGTATAAGTGCTCAGCTTGCGATCAACTCGCTTTTGCAACAGATTGGTGTGGTGCAACGAAGTCCACAATGGCTGCAACGTACAGCGAACTTCATCTACGTACATGTATGGTTCTACTATACTGCACCTCTGCTTTGCGATGATTTTGCACGTGGCGGTATTTGGCTGTTTGAACCCTTGCCTTTCAGCCCACTTAGGGGTCTGGGTCTAGGCGGACCTGGCGATGGATTCTGGTGCTGGTGGGGAGGTATTTTATGGTGGCACAAGGGAGACCGATGGTGGAACACTGGGCTTGCTCTGTGAGGCTTATCAGTGGTGACCAAGTTCTCAGCATTTCACGACAGTTTAGATATAGATGAACCATCTTCACGTATAGATATTCAACATGCGAAAGGCAAGTCAGCCGAATCCGAAACTGTCGCAAGTAGATTTGATCTCGAAACAACAAGAAGAACCACCCCAATAGAGAAAGAGCTTGCCGAAACCCATGCGCGCATGACAATGAAATCGGAAGAAAATAAGAAAACTAGAACAAAACGGTTTCTAAGAGGGGGTACTGGAGTTGCGCCGGCTTATACACAATGGGTCTTCTTTCTCTCTCTCTCTCTTTCCCTCAAAAACCTTGGACCATAGCCCCCTGTGGCCTACTAAAACATCAAGTGGGTATTACAGAGTGGGTGCTCGGATTTACATCAAATCGCGCTTGATGAACTCTGCGTGCATGGTCTTACCAAGCGAGGCAGGGCTGCGCTCGACAATGACACCAGCAGCCTCGAGAGCGGAAATCTTGGAGTCGGCACCACCCTTACCACCGCTGACAATGGCACCTGTTGACAACGTTAGAATGCTAAAGCGAAGAGAAACACGATGTTGGAGTCTACTCACCAGCGTGACCCATACGTCTGCCAGGAGGAGCAGAGATACCGGCGATGAAGGAGACAACGGGCTTGTTGGCAGTGTTGTACTCCTTCAGGAAGTCGGCGGCGTCCTCCTCGGCGGAACCACCGATCTCGCCAATCATGATGATACCGTCAGTCTCGCTGTCCTCGAGGAAGACCTTGAGGCAGTCGATGAAGTTGGTACCAGAGAAGGGGTCACCACCAATACCAACGACGAGCGACTGACCAAGACCGGTCTGGGTGGTCTGGTTGACGGCCTCGTAGGTGAGAGTACCGGAACGGGAGACGATACCGATGCGACCACGCTTGTGGATGAAGCCAGGCATAATACCGATCTTGCATTGTCCCTGTGAGATGGTCAGAGATGTTCATGGGCGAGCATGGATCGTTTTTGAATCATACCGGAGCGATGATACCAGGGCAGTTGGGGCCAACAAGTCTGGTCTTGCCCTGGGTCTTGAGGATGTCGGTGATGCGGACCATGTCGTGCTGGGGGATACCCTCGGTGATACAGACAACGAGAGGAATCTCGGCCTCGATGGCCTCCTCGATACCCTTTGCGGCAACGGGGGGAGGGACGAAGATGGCCGAGGCGGTAGCGCCAGTCTCCTTGACGGCGTCGGCGACGGTCGCGAAGACGGGCTTGCCCAAGTGTGTCTCTCCGGCCTTCTTGGGGTTGGTACCACCAACAACGTTGGTGCCGTACTCGATGGCCTGCTGGGCGTGGAAAGTTCCCTGCTTGCCGGTGAAACCCTGGAAGAGGACCTTGGTCTGGTCGTTGATGCGGAGGTTTGTGTTTGTGGTCAGGTAGGGGGACGAGGCGCTGCTGTAGGGGCGCGAGGCCAGGCGCAGGGCGGAGCCCAGGGGCTTTCTGAAGCTCTGCATTGTCGACGGGAAAGAGAGGAGTGGTGGGTAGGCGGGAAGGAGGTTGTTTGGAGACACACGAACTTCTTCGATTAGCTGTTTCCCTCTTTTGCGCAGGAGCGAGCAAAGCCGCAGCAACCCTCCGACGCCCGCGAGCCGATGTTCTACCGCTCGCCCAGACCCTCAGCCCTACGAGTCCCGCGGCATCTCAACTTCTCAGCCAGAAGTCTGGGGCACGAATCGACTTTTGAGCTTTGAACTTTTTGTCGCCGACCCTCGACTTTGACATTTCCACTGCTCACCAACCTCTGTTGGACAGCTGACTCTTTCACCAATAACACTCGGGAAGGCTCTCAGGCTGCCAAACTTCATCGAACCTCAAACCCACCCTTCGCCTTCGCCCACGCCCACGCCCTCGCCCACGCCCACGCCCTAGCCCCAGCCCCAGCCCGCGCCGCTGCAGGCCCAAGCTATAACCCACAATGGCGACCATGACCATGACGGCCACCGAGCCCAAGGCCAAGCACTCGCGAGTCCCCAAAGGCGTCAAACTGCCCCCAGAGAACGAACGATACATGCGCGCTTGCGCCGACGTTGCTAGCGCCCTGGTCGAGGACTATGAAAGCCAGCTGGATGGCAAGAAACCCAAGAAGGACCTGAACCTCAACACCCTGCGCAACAACATTGCCAAAAAGCATTTCCTCAGCAACACCCCGCCTCTTACCGCCATCATCAATGCCGTCCCCGAACATTACAAAAAGTACATTTTGCCTCGCTTGATCGCAAAGCCTATTCGAAGTGCCTCTGGTATAGCCGTTGTCGCCGTCATGTGTAAGCCGCACAGATGTCCTCACATTTCATACACTGGAAACATCTGCGTCTACTGTCCCGGAGGCCCCGATTCGGACTTTGAATATTCGACTCAGTCATACACCGGATACGAGCCGACTTCGATGCGTGCCATTCGCGCGAGATATGATCCCTTTGAGCAAGCAAGAGGAAGAGTGGATCAGATCAAGTCTTTGGGTCATTCGGTCGACAAGGTGGAATATATCATCATGGGCGGCACGTTCATGTCGCTTCCCGTCAGCTACAGAGAAGAGTTTATTTCTCAGCTACACAACGCTCTGAGCGGCTTCCAAGCGACCAATGTTGATGAAGCTGTTTTGGCTGGTGAGATGAGTAGCACAAAGTGTGTCGGTATCACCATCGAGACAAGACCCGATTACTGCTTGGATCAGCATTTGAGCGATATGCTACGTTATGGATGTACCCGCTTGGAGATTGGTGTCCAGTCACTATACGAGGATGTCGCTCGCGACACCAACAGAGGTCACACTGTCGCCGCAGTTGCAGAGACTTTCAAATTGGCCAAAGATGCAGGCTTCAAGGTAGTGAGTCACATGATGCCTGATTTGCCCAACGTCGGTATGGAAAGAGATCTGGATCAGTTCAGAGAGTACTTTGAGAACCCAGCCTTCAGAACAGATGGTTTGAAGATCTACCCTACACTCGTCATCCGAGGTACTGGTCTGTACGAGCTATGGAGAACGGGTCGCTACAAGAACTACACACCCAACGCGCTGATCGATCTCGTTGCTCGCATTCTGGCATTGGTGCCGCCATGGACGCGCATCTACCGTGTGCAGCGTGACATTCCGATGCCTCTGGTAACTTCTGGTGTCGAGAACGGCAATTTGCGCGAGCTGGCCTTGTCACGTATGAAAGACTTTGGCACAACTTGTCGTGACGTCCGAACGCGCGAGGTCGGTATCAACGAAGTCAAGAACAAGATCCGGCCATCACAAGTAGAGTTGGTCCGCCGTGATTACACGGCAAACGGCGGGTGGGAGACATTCCTGGCCTATGAAGATCCCAAGCAAGATATCTTGATTGGATTGCTGCGTCTACGCAAGTGCAGCTCGACGCATACTTTCCGCGCGGAACTCACTGGTCAGCCCACGAGTTTGGTTCGAGAGCTTCACGTTTATGGCTCGGCAGTTCCCGTGCACGGTCGTGACCCGAGGAAGTTCCAACATCAAGGCTACGGTACACTATTGATGGAAGAGGCCGAGAGAATTGCGCGTGACGAGCACGGCAGTGAGAAGCTCAGCATCATATCTGGCGTTGGTGTACGCAGCTACTACGCCAAGCTTGGATACTGGCTTGATGGACCTTATATGAGCAAGTGGCTCAAGGCCAAGGATGACGAGGAGAGTGACGATGGCTTCTGATGTTGATATTTCTGGTTGCTGGGATTATGGTGCATTTGGTAGAGAAATAAGCATGGGTGGTGGCGTTGAAAGGAGAACAAAGATGAATGAATGGAAGGATCCAAGGTGCAACAGATCAATGATAGGTATAAACAAGGGTAAGACGCCCAATTGCCGCTCAGTTAGAGAGTCTACATGACGCCTAGTGTGTGAGGCACAAACAGTAACGCCGCGCCGAAGAAGCAAAAAGTGGTAAAGGTGGTCGTGATGTTGGCGAAGAACAGAGGGACAGATTATCGAGGTCATTTCAAGACTTGGTTTCGAGGATTCTAGAAGATGAAGTGAGGTTTTGAGCGGTAGGAGAGGGATCATGACAGTGCGATGGCGCCTCTTGATCTGTCTCGTTGGTGCAGATAAGCTTGGCCGGCGCAAAAGACGAGGAAAGCCTGGAATCAAGTCAGTACTTGGAATGGAAGGAACAGGAGGAAGGGGTTGACATACACCGTAGATAGCGACAGCACCAAAGACGGAGGCGGCGACAGCAGCGCCGTCCTCTGGATCTTCCTCGGAGCCCATGAGAGAGTGGTTGTTTGTCTTGAAGAGAGCACCGATGATGGAGAGGATGACAATGGCAAAGACGGAGATGACAACGCTAGTAGATGGTCAGCACGGAGGTGGGAGCAGAGGTCGAGGTCGAGGTCGAGGCCGATGTTGAGGGGCGTACCATGTCCAGGCATTGAAGGCGGAAACGACGGGCTTCATGGTGGATTGAGGCGTGCAGCGGTTGTAGGCGGCAATGCGCTGTCTGAAGTGTGGTTTGGTGGGTGATGGAATGGGTCAAGCGACTGGGCGGGATTTGTTGACGTCGGAGGTTGGGCGGGAGCAATCGAGCAAGGATGAAGTTATTCGACAAGTCCAGAAGATGAAGCTGTTGGCCGTGACGAATGTCGAGTGTCGCGGGTGAGAGGTCGACGCTTGACGCTTGACGCTTGACGCTTGACGTGCTTCGTCTTGGCATGCCCGCTGGCCATCTCCGCAGTCGACACGAGTACGAGTAGCTGTCTCGAGTGACCCCTCGTCGATTGAGAGTTTGCGACTCGGGACCTTGTGCAAACAGACCGGAGTCAACAGGAGTCGACATGATTTCGGGAATCCTCATCTTCAACCAAAAGGGCGAGAACCTCATCTTTCGCGCCTTCCGCAACGACTGCCGCCCTCGTCTCGCCGACGTCTTCCGCATCCAGGTCATCTCCAACCCGCTGGTTCGCTCGCCCATCTTGACTCTGGGCTCCACCACGTTCAGCCATGTCAAGCATGAGAACATCTTCATCGTTGCCGTCACAAAGGGCAACGCCAATGCTGCCCTGGTCTTCGAGTTTCTATACCGCTTGATCCAGCTGGGGCGCTCCTACTTCGCCAAGTTCGACGAGGAGGCCGTCAAGAACAACTTTGTCCTGATTTACGAACTGCTCGATGGTTAGTCAATCCACACGATAACCATACTGCTGTACTGCCCGTACTGCCCGTACCGCCCTTTGCTCACTACCTGCCCAGAAATTCTCGACTTTGGCTACCCTCAAAACACCGACACCGACACGCTCAAGATGTACATCACCACCGAAGGTGTCAAATCAGAGAGGAACCTCGTCGTACGCCTACCTCTGATTCTCCCCCATCTATATCATCGCTCACATGCTACCAACAGGAGGACTCGTCCAAGATTACCATGCAGGCTACCGGTGCCATGTCCTGGAGGCGCGACAATATCAAGTACCGCAAGAACGAAGCCTTTGTCGACGTTATCGAAGATGTCAACCTCCTCATGTCCGCGAACGGTACCGTCCTGCGTGCTGATGTCAACGGCCAAATCGAAATGCGCGCCTACCTCTCCGGCACTCCCGAGTGCAAGTTTGGCCTCAACGACCGTCTGACCCTGGGCGAAGAAGCCCTAGCCTCGCCCTCTGGAAACATGGCTGGCACCAAAGCTACCAAAGCTGCTGCTGGCAGTGTTACTCTCGAGGACTGTCAGTTCCATCAGTGTGTGCGTCTGGGCAAGTTCGACACGGACAGGACAATCTCCTTCATTCCTCCGGACGGCAGCTTCGAGCTCATGCGCTATCGTGCCACCGAAAACATCAACCTGCCCTTCAAGGTCCACGCCATAGTCAACGAGATTGGCAAGACCAAGGTTGAATACAGCATTGCAATCAAGGCAAACTATGGTTCTAAGCTCTTTGCGACGAACGTTGTCATTCGCATACCGACTCCTCTCAATACTGCTTCCATAACCGAGCGCACGTCTCAAGGCAAGGCAAAGTACGAACCTGAACACAACAACATCGTTTGGAAGATTGCTCGCTTTACTGGTGGTTCCGAGTATGTGCTCAGCGCCGAAGCTCAGCTTACTTCCATGACCAACCAGAAGGCTTGGAGTAGACCGCCGTTGAGCTTGAACTTCTCCCTGCTCATGTTCACGAGTTCTGGTTTGTTGGTCAGATACCTCAAGGTGTTTGAGAAGAGTCAGTACAGCAGTGTCAAGTGGGTGCGGTACATGACGAGGGCGGGTAGTTATGAGATACGGTAAGCCCTTTGCATCTTCCCAGTATGAACCATGTGCTAACAGTTCTTTAGTTTCTGATCGTTGCACATTTGCAATTCCTTGGTCTACAGCATGGCGTCTTTTCCCGTAAGCAAAAAAGCATTTTGCCAGGCAGGGGTTCAACGGCGTTTGTTTCTTATTCTTGTTTCTCGTTTATCAAACGTCTTCTGAGATACCCGCGTGACCAGAGGCCATTTATTGCTCTTCCATTTTGGTCCTTTTGAGCTGGGTCACGCATCAGCCTTTTCTTTCATGTATCAAGATTGGATTGTAAAACAGTTGTGTCGATCATCGTGAGCTGACAGTCTGATGCCCTGAATCACATAACATCCATCTAATAATCGGTTAGCATGAATCTCATCCAGTGATCTACGATCAAATCAGCCGGTCCTTGAAGTGTCGTCGGTTGCACTTCTTGAAGACAGAGGCACGCGAATTTCGAGAGAGCAGAAATGAAGAGAAGTAGTATTCCATTCAATAAAGTCTGTAGTAGCACATGCATTGTCATTACAATCATCGTAAACTCCGTAGCCCTCCCAATCTCCAAGAAAAAGAAAAAAGACACAAGAGAAACAACAAGAAAGGGTGAAAAGCGACATCTATGTATTCCCGAGTCGCGATGGAAAGGAAGACAAAAGGAGAAACAAGAAGAGCCCTGCAGAGGGGGTCAAGACAGCCCAAAGAAAGCATGCTGTGGGAACCGCCGCGCCCCATGAGCCATGAGCCATGCTTTTGGTTGCAGAAAGAAGCCGAAGACAAGAGAAGAAGAAAAGGAGATGACGGAAGGAAATAAGAGAGAGAGAGAGAGAGGAGGGAATGAGGACGGTTCTGTCTGACCCCCTCTAGAAGATCATGCTCTTGACCTGATGTCTCTCACGTTGCACTGTGCGCGGACTCGTAGGCGGCGTCTCATCTCTCATCGTGTCTTGGTGGGACAGTGTACGTTTGAGCCTGGGCGCGGCAATTCTGCTGTCCTGAGCATCTCGACTGGGGTCGGGCGAGTTCTGTTGTGCCTTGGCTGCTGATTTGGCATCCGATCGTTCCTTGGTCAGGACGACGTCTGTCCATTTGGCCGTGCTGCCTGTCGAAGGTTTGCCAATGGACGAACCAAGTGCCTTCATCCATGCGTCCTTCTCGGCGGCGCTGTCGGCGTAGAAGTCAATGGTTTCGCCATTGGCAAATCTCATTCTGAAACCTTCCTCGACATAATGATAGCCATCGTCTTCTTCAGCAAAAGCAGACTTACGTCTGCCTTTGGTGGGATGGCCTGATGTCGGATCGGCCACCAGAGATTTCTGATCATCGATCAATCTTGTAGCCTTTGAGAGATTAATAGTCGCTCTGGGCTGACGGGTATGCTCGTGGTACGCTGTGAGCTTGGTGCCCTGAAGACGGAAGAAGCGGCGGCGCCAGTATGGGCAATCACCTCCCTGCTGACTCAAGCATCCCTCCCACGACGACTCCTTGACTTGCTCTGCGGCCTTCATCTCTCGGACCGCCGAACTCATACTCTTTGGCATGTGTTCGTCACCAGCGCCCTTGGGCTTGGGGATATACATGAGTTGCAGCTCGAGCTTGCCTACTGCATAGGGCGGGCGTCTGATGGTACCATCACGGCCACCAAAGCCGGGATTACCGTTGTTACGCTTGCTTCGCACACTGCTGACGACATCGGCATCCTTTTCAATGGCCCATTCGTTGAAGCAAGGTACGTCAACGGTCAACTGGCGTCCGAAGCACTGAGACTCGTGAGACTTCAGAGAGACGTATGCACGAGCAAATGAGCCAGACTTGGCATCGACTACTTCGCGCAGCATGTCCCAGGTCGTCGGTTTGGATGAGGCACGCTTGCGTTGCATCTCTTCTTGCTGACGACGCTCGACCTCGGCAGCCTCCTCTCGCTCTTTCCTTTCACGTTCCGCTCTCTTCTTCGGCGAAGACAGCAGACGAGAAAATCTAGAGGTTGACGATTTGATAGGCTTTGTAGGAGAGACAGGAACAGGGATAGACATTTGAGGCTTCGGTGCAGGAGCGGGAAGCTTGGTAGTCAAAGTCAGCTGGAATTCGAGATCCTGGAGGACAACGAGCTCAAACTCCTGGCCAATTGCGGCAGCCTTGCCGAGCTGGAGATCAGCAGTCGTGACGCAGTGCAACCCATTGTCCAAGGTGAGTTGGAAGAACAGACGATCGTCTGAAAGAATGTTAGTTGTGGTTAGAGATAGCTGTTGTCCAAGTACTTACTGCGTGGCAGTGGTAGATCAAGTTCCTTCACGCCGACTACTTTGACGAACAATCTTCCTCTCTCCTCACCATCACCGGACTCATCAGTGGTCATGTATTCATCAACCTTTCCTAGCGAGCTCTCATGACCAGGTAAGGGAGGAGCCGGGCCACCAACATTGGATTTTCTGCCAGAAGATCTCCTGGAGCTCTTTCGTCTAGTCTTACCGTTCCATGGCTCGGTCGTCAAGAATTTCTCGCCCGCACTCGATTTACGAGGGCTGCGCATACCCTTGCCCGCGGCAGGAGGATTGGCTTGAGAGTTGGGAGAGAGCGGTCGTTGGCTTTCATCACTGAAGTTTCTATTACTGGCGATGATGACCTTGGTGTTCTGACGCATCAGGTAACCCTTCTGGAAAGTAGTCAGCACGTGTACAGGTGAATGATGAGACTTGGATCAAAACGTACCTTTTGAGATTCGATCACGCGGTCAAATTCAGCATCCATCCCAAGGCCCATATCATTGTCGAAGGAGCTAAGCGGGAAGTCAAGGTCAAGCTTCATCTCGTGGCTTTGTTCGGAAAGAGCCTCTGGAGATGCATGGGTTTCGGCGTCAGAATGCCTATCAAGGCTGGCAGTTTCTTGGAGAGAAGACTCGGCCATCTGCTCGCCGTCTGCAACATTCAAGAGCCCTTGACTACTGACTTCTTGCTCTGAGTGCGAGTCCGAGCCGCGAGACTCCTGATCATTTTCTTCTTCGTCTTCGGATGAGCCTTGATCGTCCGTTTGGGCCGAATACTCGTCGCGATACTGGTCAGGGATTGCTGGCACCTCGTGGCTCACATGACGACGTTGAGCTCTCATAGCTTCCAAGTCGGCAGGAGTTCCTGATGGTCGTGCCTTGAGCTTACCTTGCGTCCTGATAGTGGCTTTGCGCTCAGGGATGATCGGTGCATCCTCTGGGGGAGGAGACATATCAATCATCGAGCCATGGATAACAGAACCGAAAGACTCGCGACCAATTGTGTGGTCGGAGTCAAACGACTCTCTTCTTCCGTATTCAGCTTCAACGGTGAAGCTGGGCTGTAGCAATTCGGGAGGCTCGAGAACGGAGTGCTTGCTTTGATCCTGTTCGCCTGATGAAGAGGGTGGTGTAGGGGTGATGTAATCCTTCAAGCCAAAGTCGAAGTCGTCGTTGCCCAGGAAGCTCAAAGGAAGACCCATGCTGGTATCATCTGTACTTTGCGTATTGCCTAGCGGAGTAGCGAACACCTCTTCGTCGACGGGAGACTCTTGATGCTCGGCAGGGATGATTTGGTCGGGTTCCTCCGGTTGCTCATTGATCAAGACTGACATGGGAGACGAGTAACGACTCTCATCATCCTCGGCATGTGAATCATCATCGTATTCAGCATGATGAATAACAGAAGATTGTCTCTCATAGTCATCCATTCTGGGCTCATCAATATCTTGATGGAAAGATGGAACAGCACTGAGATCGATGTAGCTGTTGTCATCCTCGTCTTTGATGGTGGCCCCGATTCCAGCGTCGAATTGGATCGATGTCTCGCGAGAAGGAATGGGAACATCAGGGTCGAGGTTTGCAAGTTCGCGGTAATCTCTATCAGCGTATGAGACCATTGACTCCTCTTGAAGGTCAGCATCGAAGTGGTCGTATTTCTGAGACTTGACATTGCGCAAGATAGACTCTCGAGATATGCTTGGTGCAAAGTCAAAGCCAGCAAGGTCATCATCCTCGACATCAGAGTGCTCTGAGCCGGCAGTCGCATTCTGTTCGGTCGAATCTGAGGTGTTCTGGGCAGGCTCGTCTCCGTTTTGTGATTTGTGAACATCGGCCAGTGATTCCTGCAGAGCGAGGAGATTCATTCTGTCTTCCAACGACATGTTGGTCTCCCTCATGCGGAGAATCTCATCCTTGGACACCGAAGCGGGACGGGGCGGAGAAGGGAGAGAACGTTGAATGCTGCTTGCACGCTCTGCTGCAGCGGCCAGACCACCTGAATCGACGCGCTCTCTCCTGAAGGATGGCACACCAGGAAGCGGGGGCAGAGGTCTTGCTTCAGCATCTGAATTGGCAGACTCGGACCGACTGGAAGAAGGTCTCTGTTCGTTGGGGGAAATGGTTTCGTGTCTCTCAGTGACCTCGTCATCATCCTCGAAAACATCGTCATAGTCATTGGCGAGATGGTTGCGAGCAACCTCGGGACTCATATGCCTCCAGTCCTCGGGAAGGACAACTGGGGTCTTGTCGGTATCCTCGAGTGAAGCGTCGAAGCTGTCTTCATCAACAGAAGAAGTGCGCTCGAAGCTGTTGTCTTCGTAGTCCTCGGAGTCGTAGCTGCCCTCTCGTGATCCCGATGCGATGGAAGATGGCTCTGGAGTCTGCTGTTCGTATTCGTTGATCTCAGGAGGTGATGTCTGGAATGTCACGCTTTTCGCATGGCGAGGTTGCGCGCGAGGTGTGGCGACTCTCGCATCATCCTCATCCTCGGGCCAATGACTTTGGTCTGATTCGAAGGAGCCAGCAAAGCGACTGTTGGATGTGAGGGAAGATTTGGTCGGTGAAGGAATGTCCCTGCGAGGAGAGCTAGGGGCTGATGTGTTTATGGCAGAAGGACCTGGCGATGGTCCGGGAATCCTGGAAGGGCTCAGATCTGCGTCGGTGGGAGACCTGAGCGGGTTGTTCTCCTTGCGCAGACTGTCGAAGCGAGTGAACACGTTGTTCTGGAAGTTGCCTCCCCAGCCACGGTTGCTAAGAGGGCGCTCGATTACCGGAGAGCTCGAGGGATCGTAGTTGTGCTTGGTCTCGCGAGCATACATAGTGCTGTTCTTGACCCGGGACGCCTTTTTGAGGTTCTCAATCGATGAGCGACGGTGCGAAGATGTTCCAGTGGGAGAGGCGGATCGTTCAGGGCGCTCGGGACTGTTTTCCGAGCCAAAGCGAGAGGGAGAAGCGCGGTCTTCCCAGAACATGCGCGGAGAGCGCTGCTGTTGCAGCGGCGACGAGTCGAATGGCGACGAGTCCTTGCTAGCGACCATTTTCTGGCGCGGGGTGTCAGCAAAGGGTGATCGGCGAGCTGTGCCGTCTCGGCTTACCTTTGTGGCCTGGTTATAGCTGGGTGAGTTTCTTCTGCGCTCAGTCGAGCCAATCTCTGATAGAGGGCGCGACATCTTGGTGGGGGAGCCAATCGACGAAGCAGTCGAGTTAGACTTGACAATCTTGAGTGGCTGCACCTGATGGAAACGTCAGCGCATGCGAGAGGACATGCAGAAGGAGAGCCTTACCTCTTCGGTGGCCATTGTTGACGAGGAATGCACGCTTTCCCGTCCAGGGATGGCGGCAGACGATTGCAAGAACAAAAGCGTCGAGGCAGATGCGATTGTCGCGGCGCAGCTAGGGTTAGAAGGCAAGAACAGCAGACACTCGAAGGTCGACACAAGAAAGCAATGGTGGATGCGAGGACAGATCGAAGAGAACGAACTTGTATATACACAACAACGTGGACAAAAGGTGGAGACTCTTTGTTATGACAACCGTTTTCTGGCGCTAAGATGGCGCTAAAACCCGGGCGTTTGGTGCCGTCCCGAGCTTGCAAGCTGCATCAAGCTGAGACGGAATTTATTTCTGTCTGCTCAGCCCAGAGCCCATACGCGCATGCTCGATCCGTCATCTGTCACCCTTGCCGTCGCCGTCTATACACACACGTCCCCATCCACAATGCGACCGTCGGCGCTGTGCCCCTTCTGTGAGGCAGCTGCCTCCATGGCACGCACGACTGTCCCGATGCGCTCCACGCGCCACATGGCTACCTCGCACAAGCCGCGGCCTTCACGAATGGATCTGTCGCCAAAAGTCGCCCTGCCCGATGCCAAACCTCCGAGACGCCGTACAAACAGCCCTTTTGGTGGTATGAATGTGACGCACGCCGATTTCCGCCATGCGCCCCGTCAACGCCCATCATCGGCCGAGCAAAAGAGAGCTACGCGGAATGCCCCCGACAAATATAAGCCCAAGGATGACAAGGACAAAGACCCTTTCAAGGCCTTGAAGATGCAGCGTGCTTTGAGTCCGCTGTCTTACAGCCATCGTTCTGCTATCAAGCAAAGCATAGCCGACACCGACACCTTCGACCGCTTTGGCTTGCTACCCACCATACATCAGTCAATCTCCGCTCAAGCATTGAACGGCCTAAATGACACTTCTCCCACACCAATTCAGCGACTTGCTATTCCCGCTCTGCTTGGGACCAGCTCCAAGAAGCTCACAGACGCTCAGTCCATGCAACAATTCCTTCTGGCCGCCGAAACAGGATCTGGCAAGACTTTGGCGTACCTGTTACCAGTCATCGATGCCTTGAAGCGCGCAGAGAACGCGCAGGCTGATCAGGATGCTCAAGTTGAGAAAGAGGCAGCTGCCCGCAAAAACACATTTGAGCTTGAATCTCCACCGCTCTCCAACGAGCCTCATCCCACTACCGGCCGTCCACGTGCCATTATCTTGGTTCCTACCGCAGAGCTAGTGCAGCAAGTCGGCGCCCTGGCCAAGTCCTTATCCCACACGACCAAGTTCCGTGCTGCTCTTATCTCAGCCAACTTCACCGGTACCGTTATCCGCAATCGCCTGTTTTCGCCCTCAGGCGTCGACCTTCTGATTTCTACCCCACATCTGCTTGCGAGCATCAGTGAAAACGACCCAAACGTCTTGTCGCGAGTCACACATCTTGTCATTGACGAAGCCGATTCCCTTCTTGACCGCTCCTTCGCTCCTATAACCGGCAGCATCCTCGATCGCGCCACCCCCAGCTTGAAGCAGTTGGTCCTGTGTTCCGCTACTATTCCCCGTAGTCTTGATTCATATCTCCGCAAGCGCTTCCCGGACATCCGACGTCTCGCTACTCCCAACCTGCATGCTATCCCTCGTCGTGTTCAGCTCAGCGTTGTAGACGTCGAGAAGGATCCTTACAAGGGCAACAGAGACCTTGCATGTGCAGACACCGTCTGGAACCTCGGCCGTGAAGCGGGCGAGGACTCGGTGAAGAGAGTTATCGTTTTCGTCAACGAGCGCGAAAAGTGCTCCGAGTTGTCGTTGTACCTCCAGAGCAAAGGTGTCGATGCCATGGCTCTCAGCCGTGACTCCGACGAGCGCAAGCAGGCACAAGTGCTCGCCGAGTTCACTGGTGCCACTGTCGACTCCAAGTCTAGCACGATCAGTGCACTAGCACAACGTGCTTCGCCTGGCAAAAGGCAACTGAACAACACCAAGGTCCTTGTTATGACCGACCTTGGTTCGCGTGGTATCGACACCTTGATGGTTCGCAACGTCATCCTGTACGATGTACCCCACACCAGCATCGATTTCATTCATCGTCTTGGACGCGTCGGCCGCATGGGACGACGAGGACGTGGAATCGTTCTTGTTGGCAAAGGCGATCGCAGAGATATTGTCAAGGAAGTAAGAGATGGAATGTTCAAAGGCCAAGCACTTATCTAGTCTGTCCGTAAACATCTCTTTGTTAGTGCTGTGTGTCTTCGGGAATGGATAACTCCCCTCTCATCGAGTATTTACCACGTTTTGATTAAATTATGATACCCCTCAAATAGCAGCAAATCACGACTCAACACCAAGCATATCAGCCATTTTTTGTTATCAGTGATCATGATGCATCTTTCTCAAGAAGTAAAATCATGAGATGTGGTGAAGATGTGATAGAAGTGGCTATCACGTGCAAGAGCTGCAAAGGCAAAGGGGCTCAACGACCATCGAAGACGAACTGTTGTGACAAGGAAGGAAGAAGTTGTTGGACCTAGTCGCAATCGTCTGCCGTTACGCGCCCAACAGATGGTGGTCTTCATCATTGAAGTGGTTTCCCCCTCGGTTTGGATGTCTCTAAGATCAAGAAAATGCGATCCAGCAATGCGTCAACACCGCGGAAACAAGACAGAAACGGCTAGTCTGCTCATCTCGAGGATGTCACGGGGTTCGCTGTCGCAACAAAGATATTCCAGAAAACTACACTGCACCAAGTATGGGATGCCCCCTGCGAGGCACTGAATTGGTAATGAGCTGCATTGTGAAAGGTGTGACAAGCAGGTACTCTCCGAAGATGGCTCTGATCGTGAGTCCTAATGTGCTATAGCATGAATTTGAGAAACACGTCCTGCTGCTCTTATCGATTTGAGTGTCGACCGGTGCACCTAGTATGAGGTCTGTCCATGTACATGAGACCTTCTTGAGTATGACACGACAGGAATCAGATGCAAAATCGCGATAGTTCAGACAACCCTCGAGGTTCGGTGTTGTTGCCACATGGGTGACCCTGTCTCTCTGCTTCTAGGCCAAAGAGACTAAATGGTGATCTGGTTGGATATCTCAACTGTGAATATAAAGTCACGAGTCAATGAACATGACCAGCTTAGTGCGAATGAGAGAAAATGCCCAGCAAAGAGAGTATCATCGAGCTGCTCGTCTCAAACAGTCAATTGAAAGGTGGTGGTCTACCTCGAGGCTGTGAGTCTGTGCACTGTAGCTCATATGAAGCAGGGCACATTGCGAATGCAGTGACGACAAGGTGAGAACCATTGGATGGAGCCGGGCTTGTGCGTAGTCAATTGACTACACGTATGTTATGTAACAACTATGCCAAAATCGGAGTGTCGCATGGGTTTCGGATCCTCATGGAAAGCGGGTTTCCTGTTGCATAGCCTTTGCTCAAGGCTCAAGCGAAATGACGAGGGTAAAATACGGGGTCGGGTCAATCGCAAGCGCGGCGCCTCGGCCAACAACCGTGCGCGTCCACCAGCGGACACTCTTCCCATCTTTCCAGACTCAGTCGCAAGCATTGTATATTGTTTTGTACTGGTGAAGAGGCCTCTCTGATTCACCATGTCTGGCCGCTTCGTTCGAGCCTCAAAGTACCGTAAGCCCACGCACGCGCCGCCCCCTCCAAGCACGCGACACGGCTAACATCTAACCAGGACACGTCTTCGGGCAGTCGACCAAGAAGGTATGCCTGCCTCATCATCATACGCCTCGTCCATGCCCGTACGCCCTCTCTGACGCCGTCTTTCTCTGCAGGAACAATGTTACGACAACCTCCGCATCTCCAAGAATGCCTGGGACACCAACCTGATCAAGGCCAACCCCAAGTACCTCTCGGTCAATTGGGAGGCTAGCGGCGGCGGTGCCTTCGCTGTCATTCCCGTCGACGAGCGCGGCAAGCTGCCCGATGTTCTGCCCCTGTTCCGCGGCCACACGGCTGCTGTCCTCGATACCGACTGGTGTGCCTCACAATCCCCGCGTCCGATACCCTTTCACCCTGACACCCATTGACAGGAACCCCTTCGACGACTCGATCATTGCCTCCGGTTCCGACGACGGCAAGGTACGTCCTGCACGCCCACTTCTCTCATGTAAACGCTCCATTGACACGCTCTTGCTTGCAGGTCTTCATTTGGCAGGTCCCCGAAGACTTCTCTCTACACACCGATGCCGACGAGCCCACCGATGTCAGCCCTGTCGCCAAGCTGTCTGGCCATACTCGGTACGCAACCATCAATGCTGTAGCTGTTGCTTACTAATTCTCAATAGCAAGGTCGGCCACGTCTTGTTCAACCCCTCGGCCGCCAACGTTCTTGCCAGTTCCTCGGGCGACTGCACCATCAAGCTGTGGGATCTCGCTTCCAACAACCCTCGCCTCACCCTTAAGCACAACGATATTGTCCAGTCCTTGTCATGGTCAGCCGACGGTGGCATGCTTGTGACCACTTGCCGCGACAAGAAGATCCGCTTCTGGGATGTCCGACAGGAAAGACCGGCCCATGAGGTCCAAGGACACCCTGGCGCAAAGAACAGCAGAGCCGTATGGATGGGCGAACACGATCGTGTGGCCACAACCGGCTTCTCGCGCATGAGTGATCGTCAGCTTGGTTTGTGGGATGTGCGCAACCCCAAGGAGCCTATCGGTGGCTTCTCCATTCTCGACTCTATCAGCGGTGTCTGCATGCCTTTCTGGGACGATGGTACCCAGATGCTGTACCTTGCTGGCAAGGGTGATGGCAACATCCGCTACTACGAGTACGAGAACGACAAGTTCGAGTACCTGTCAGAATACAAATCGGGCGACCCGCAACGCGGTATTGCCTTTGTGCCCAAGCGAGGAGTAAACCTGCACCAGAACGAGGTCATGCGCGCCTACAAGACAGTCAACGAGAATCTGATTGAGCCCATCTCTTTCATTGTCCCTCGCCGCGCAGAGGTCTTCCAAAACGACATCTATCCTCCTGCTACTGGCAGTAAGCCTTCCATGTCCAGCGAGGATTGGTTCTCGGGCAAAGAAGCCGCTCTCCCTCCCAAGATTTCTCTTGAGAGTGTGTACGAGGGCGAGACTCCGGTCGAGATCCCTGCTGAGAAGGCGCCCTCTGCCAACCAGGTGAAGAGCACCCCAGCCCCTGGTTCCGTATCGTCCTCTTCAGCTCCTACTCCTGCAGCCGCCTCTACACCTACTCCTGCCTCGCCCGCAAAGCCCGAGCCTACGCCCGCCCCAATCAACAGAGGATCCATGAAGGACAATCAAGTCAGCATGGCTGCTATGGCCGATAGATTCGCCGACAAGGAAGAGGTAGCCGCATCGAAGGCCAACACCAACGATGAGTTTGACGAAGTACCCAAGCCCGTTCAACGACCAAATGCTACTGTTGCTACCAAGCAAGAAGAGAAGACTGGCCTCCGCACTCCCCCACAAGTCCAGACCTTGTCACCTACCAGAACTTCCTCTGCTCCTGCTCCCGAGCCGGTTGCCGAGCCCAGGTCTAATGATTCCAAGTCAACGGTGGCAGAGGCCCCCAAGGCTGCTCCCAGCAGCACAGAGCAGCCTACTACGGCCTCGGGTGCCGCAAAGGGCGCAGCTGAAGGCATCAAGGGTGCCTTGTCAGAGATCAGAGGTCTCTTGTTGCAACAGGCCCAGGATATGGCAGCACAGGCGGAGCGTATTGAAAGCTTGACGAAAGAGGTAGCAGGCCTCAAGAGCCGTTTGGGCGAGTGATGACATCCATCACCTGTAGGATATTGCATGTAATGAGCACCTTTGAATCAAACAGCCAGCAACACCTGTGTGATTGAAGCTTTCCAAAAACGTTAATGTGATTGTTGTGGTATTGCCGAGAAACAGAGGTTGAAAGTTATGACTAGGGAAACCGGGAATCCAGCGCTCAAAATTGCCGTGGAGCTCATCAAATGATTTAGCGATACACAAGACACACACACTCTCTGAAGAAGACAAGCTGAGAAGGATTTTGTTTGTTATTCATTGTCAACAGATCCAACCTCAATCTGGCTCACGATTTGCTGCAAGAGGGCTCTATCTGTCCCCATCCTTTTAAACGTGCATGGACGCCTCTAAACGCCCTTGAAAATGCATTAGCTTCCGCCCCATCTTATTTTCTTTACGATGCATCCAGCCATTCATAGTCGTGATGATTTTGTTTCTCCCTCTAGAAAGATGCGTTTGCTGCACTTCCAGCGACCGTCTCGGCGGTGATTGTGGCGAGCATGCCTGCGCTTGCAGCAATGAATCCGAGGTAGGGCTTGCTAGGATGGAGGACACGGGAAAGGTACTCGGGGTGGTATTGGACACCGACGAACCAGGGGTGGTCTTTGAGTTCGATGATCTCCTGACGGACGCCAGTCTCGTCCTTGCCAATGAAGTTCAGACCCTTGGACTCCAGAGTAGAGACGTAGTTGGGATTGACTTCATATCTGTGACGGTGGCGCTCCAGAATCTGGGATTGGCCGTCGGCCGAAGTGCCAGATGCGTAGAGGGCGCGCAGACGACTCCATTCTGAGCCAGGCTGCCACAGAGTAGGTCTCAGACCGAGTCTCATGGTTCCACCAAGCTGGCCAGGGTGATGCTCGGGCATGGAAACAATGATGCGGTCTTCGTCGCGGGCGTCAAACTCCTGACTTGTCGAAATGGGGATGGGGATCTCGCAGACGTTTCTGGCAAACTCGATGACGGCGATTTGCATACCGAGACAGATTCCAAGGTAGGGAGTCCCGTTTTCACGGGCCCATTTGGCGGCCTTCATCATACCCTCGGTACCTCTCTGACCGAAACCACCGGGAACTAGAATACCGGAAGCGGTGCAGACGTCGTGCCAGGCTTTGTGGTAGGAGGCAGGGTTGGCGCGCTCGGTCTGGGGCTCGAGGTGTTCAGCGTCAACCCAGACAATCTTCAGCTTCTTCTTGCATCTCATGGCGGCGTGCTCGACACTCTTGACAACACTGAGATAACTGTCGGGACATTCGAGGTATTTTCCAACCAGGGCAATCTCGACGATATCGGTGACAGTTGCTAAACCTGATGCCAGGTTGTTCCAGGTGGTCCAGATTTCGGCACCCTTGGCGGCAAGGGCTGGTGAGATGGTCATAGCATCGATACGGAGGATGTCGGTCAAGCTCTGCAGGAGACCCTGCTCCTGGAGGAGGATGGGAACTTGGTATGTACTGGGCATATCGCGGACAACGAGGACCTGGGGAAGGGGGACCTGACAGAAGCGAGCGATCTTCTGGTGGGCGCCGGAATCGAGGGGGTTTTCGCAGCGGCATGCAATCTGATCATGGCAGGTTAGTCTGAGAGCAGGGCGAGATAGATGAAGACAAAGTGGCTTACCAGGTCGGGGATCAGACCAGCACTACGCACAGCCTTGATGGCCATCTGGGTGGGCTTGGTCTTCTGCTCGCCGTGGACCAGAGGCACGTAGCTGACGTGGATCTGCATGAAGTTGTCCCTTCCGGCGCGTGCGCGGAGTTGAGTCATGGCCTCGACGAAAGGCATGCTCTCAATGTCGCCGACGGTGCCACCCAACTCGATGATACAGACATCAGGCTCTTCGTTTGTGTCGTCGACAGGAATCTTGGCAACTCTCTCAATCCAGTCTTGGATGGCATCGACGATGTGAGGTACCACTTGGACGGTGTGGCCCAGATAGTCTCCTCTGCGCTCCTTCTCGATAACGTGCTGGTAGATCTTGCCCGTGGTGATGTTGTTCTCACGAGTTAGGGTGATGTTGAGGTAACGCTCGTAGTTGCCGAGATCGAGGTCGACTTCACCGCCATCGTCGAGAACGAAGACTTCTCCATGCCTTGAACACATCAGAACTGAGCGACTACTGTCTTGAAGGAATTGACATACTCCTTGGGGTTCATGGTACCGGCGTCGACGTTGAGATAGGGGTCAATCTTGATCGAAGAGACGTAAATGTTGTCAGCACAAGGAGAAACAAGCAGCGCGGGTCAAACATATCTTCAAACCCATGGTCTTCAGCAGCAGGCCCGTCGACGAGGCTTAACATCGCAATCATGTCAGTGTTGGCGCGCATCCTCGAGAAGGGCTACTCGTACCGATAATGCCTTTGCCGACACCGCTAATCACACCTGGACAAGGCATTAGTCCAGGAACGTGCCATGATTGCTCACGATTGTTTCTTACCTCCGGATACCAATACGTATTTCATGTTTGCTTTGGATATGCACCTTAGGGTCGCCTCACTAGCATATGCCAGCGGGAAGGAAAGAAGGTGGAATTTTTTTCGCGACAACGCCAGAAAAACGCGTTCAGACACAACTTTCCGGGGAAGCAGTGAAGTGCTATGACTCCGCTTGCTGTTGGTCCAAGCTCACATTACTTTCCTTCAGCACTTGTTTCCTTCAGCACTTGCTGTCTGAAGAAGACTGATCGATTCTGACCTTGAGCTTTGCTGACATCTAAGCTCCAGCAGGATCGGTCTCCGATGAATTGGGTGGCCATGTTGGCGGATCACATACATCATAGGTCCTCGTTCGTAAGCAAACATAGCAAACAATTAATGAGGGGTATACACTTCGAAACAACATCTTGAGTGCCCTTGTCTACTGAGCTTGCTGTCAACTCGACTTGCTAGTACGCATCAGTGAGCAGACTCGGGATATGTGATGCGAGACGTCGGAGCATCGAAGCCTGGATCCTACCTGCGTGGGCCATGTTTCGCACTCTTGTGCAATGCACACGAGCTGCGGGGAAAGCTATCGTGAGCAATTCATGACATCAGCAATGGCAGGGGTTGGACAACAGATATAAGAATCGACTCAAGTCCGTGTTCCCTCCACCTGGAGTATAACACTGTTGCTGAAGTCCGGCATGATGCATTTGTTCTCGTCCTTGTCATTGGCAGCAAGTGCTTTGGCTGCAGTTGCTGTCCAAGAACCAACCCATGACCAAGTCCCTCTTGGACCTTCAACCCTTTTCCAGATCCCGACTCTAGGCTTTGGCACCTGGAATCTGAAGGAGAATGCTACCGAGGCCGTCTCTTACGCCATCAGTACTGGATATAGACACATAGATGCTGCAGCGATATATGGAAACGAGGTAAATGTGATCCGCGTGCCTTTAGCGAACACTTCATAACAACACACAGAAAGCTGTCGGCAAAGGCATCACCGAGGGCTTGGAGAAAGCCGGGTTGACTCGCGATGATCTATGGGTGACCTCCAAGCTCTGGAATGACCATCATGCTCCTGGCAAGGTAGAAGCGGCCATCGACAAGACCCTGTCTGACCTCAACCTCGAATATCTTGATCTGTACCATATGCACTGGCCTGTTGCTTCTACCAAGAAGGGAAACGAAATATCCTTCCTCGACACCTGGAAGGCAATGGTGCAGTTGGTTCAGTCAGGAAAGACTAGACGAATTGGTGTCTCCAATTTCTCGCCCAACCAACTCGACACTTTGTTGAACCATACAACCCACGTTCCGTTTGCCCACCAAATGGAGCTCCATCCTTACCTTCCTCAGAACGACTGGATCCAGTACCACAAAGTTCGTAATATCCGCGTAACCGCCTACTCGCCTCTTGGAGGAACAAATCCCACCTATCATCAAAAGTCAAAACACATGCCGACTCCGTTGCTGGAGACCGAGGTGCTCATCAAAATAGCAAACAAGCACAATGCCACCGCTGCACAAATCTCACTGGCCTGGGGTATGAGCCGAGGAGCCAGCGTCATACCCAAGAGTGCACATGCAGCAAGAATGGATGAGAATCTTGCCAGTAAGCACGTCGAACTTGACGCCGATGATTTGGAGACTATTGATCAACTGGGTCGTGACTTTACCTTCAGATACAACGACCCTAGCAAAAGCTGGAGAGTCAAGTTATACGAAGGCCTTGAGGGCGTGTGAAGACCATTTGTGGAGCATTGCAAGGAGATGAGTGACAGCTGAACGTGGACATGGAGCAAAAGCGTTACCTGACTTGTCACATTAATTCATAAGTGCCTCTGTTCGTCGCCTTTCCGGGCCCAGGACATTTCATCAGGGACCGTTGTCATTGCGGAAGATAAACTCTGTATTGACTAGAAAAACCAAAGAGCCAACCGAGATGCTGAACTGATATGAAAATTGCAAAGTATTCAGAGTGCCTACATGCAACCATTTACCGGGTTCGCTCATGTGTGAAGCACTTCAGTTTCGAGACGAGAAGTGCGAGATACAAACTTGGATGTGCCGCCAAAATGCCCGTATGAACAAACAAAAAACAAACAACCGGAAGTAGGGTACTGGTAAAAGGAAATACATCTATTGGGAATTGCGCTGGGTCGTGGTCTCGTTCACTCTCTCCTTTTTCTTTTTCTTCGGTCTCTGCTACCGGTGGCCGCTTGCGAGCGTGCGTCGTCGCTGTCCTGATCATCCTCATCCGCGACGTTTTCTCCTTCCTCAGCGCTGCTCTCGTCTTCATCGACATGGCCAGATCTTCTGGTTGCCTTCTTCGTAGCCTCACGGCCTTTTTTGACAGCCACGTTCAAACCTTGCTTCCTCAGAGCTTTGAGCAAAGCACTGCTGGCCCGCATTCCTGGAAATTCTTTTGCAGTATATACCTCAAAAGGTTCTGAGATGATCGAGCTCTGTATGCGGGAAGTGGTTCCAACCGAAAGATTCAGCGGATCAACGATCAACAGTCTAAATTGGAACCGATATCTTCCTGGGTTGCGACAAGAGAGATCGGGAAAAACAAAGAAAGTGCCTCTCCTTCCACTTTCGTCTGTGCCAGAGAATGGAGATGCCACAGCAGTTCCCATAAGGCGTTGGGTGGCTGGTGCGTTTGGATGCGCTGGCTCGATTTGCGACTCGTCTTTGTAGGTCATGGCGTTGATTAGAGTACAATGCAATGTTGTGTATACGTAAGGGGTATTTTCGCTGTCAACTTTTCCGGTTTCGGCATCGATGACTTTCAGTTCAAGAATTGGTGGCGGGTCAACGACTCGGCGATCACGCTCTCCGAAGCCGCATGCTCTGGCGGCTACAGGTTGTTGTCGCATATTGAGTTCGTACCTCAGATTAGGAGACGGAGTAGAGAAGGACGGCAACCGACTGAACTTCTCCGACAGGGCAGACGGAGGTTCCCTTGGCGATGGTCCAGAGTCCAGGGAGGCCGAAGAGGGGCTGTTTGAAGCAACAGGCGGGCTATGTGGCGGATACTGTGGAACGTATTGAGGCGAGACTTGGGGCGGGTATCGAGGCATCTGGAAGACTGGTGCTGTTCGGACATTTGGTAAGGGCAGATGTTGTGGCGTGTTGGCTGTTGGATGCCGGTACGGCCCAGGCAATGGTGGAGAAGGTAGTCCCGGAGAATAAGGACCATGAACAGACACTTGTCGAGACCGAAAAGTTGATTCTTCAGGGGCATCGGACAACAGCTTGGCTATCGGAACTGATCGCTGCACATAATTTTGGGGGTTTGTTGAAGGCCCTGGACGTGACGAAGGCGGCGGTAGAGTTGTGAATGGAGGTTGGATTGATATGCTCGAACGACTCTGTCCAGACGAAAACTGATATCCAATAGAATTGTGTCGTTCGGGATGTCCCAGGAACTGCGGAACAAGGAAATGCTGAGGCCTCTGAGCCTCCGCCGCCATCTCTCTGTAAGAGGTGCTGACAATGCGCGGATGGACAGGCGAAGGAGGTCGCGACCCGGACATACGTGTGGTTGAAGAGTGTGTCGGCCCAGTGAATGTATCCTACAGCTGCATTTGGGGTGTTCCACTCGAGTTTTAACGGTAAATTTGATGCGAAGGGGTATGCTGAGGTAGCAGGAAGATGTTGAAAACGTCCGCCAGGGCGTAATACAGACAGATTCCTGGACAAGTGCAACGGAACAAATTTGATATACTGTGCATGCTCCTGTCACATCCAACTATGTACCCAATCGGCGTGGGTGACTGGGCGCGAGGCGATCGAGCACAGCAGCTGCGAGGCGATCCCAAAGCCAGATTCCGGTTCCGAACCAGAAGAGCCTGCCTTACAAGTGTGAAGCAAAGATGTAAACGAATGCGTGGATTGTGGAAGATACATGCAAAAAGGCAAGCAGTCCTTGCATCCCAAGAAGAGGGTGGGGAGAGGGGAGAGCGGTGGACGAAATCGTGCCAGACCCATTATCTTTAATGTCTGACGGTGGGAACACACAACTCAACTAACGCGAGAGAGCATCTGCACGTACATGCTGCTTTGGTTTAGTGCATTGACCCGTTGTGTGGATTCGGGTAGCGCCCGGCGCCTGTACTGTAGGTTCTTCTGGCGAGGGTATTTTATGAAAAGCGACACGCCGCTTTTTTCTGCTGGCTCCTGCGCCGCTTGAGTAAATCTTTACATCTGGGAGGTGCGTCTCATTTGACCGTTCGGCTGCTAGTCTCGCCTCGTCCGTCTCCCATTTTGTTGGTACTCTGTGATACGAGCCCTGTCTGCCCGTGCATGAATGCGTACCCGGACATGGGTGTCAAACCCACCCAAATCCCTTTTTCATGCTGATGAGCTCGAGGCCAGCGGACCAGGTTTTCATAGCCTTGGCGTCGAACTGGAAGTGGGGATGCATACTAGTTGACCAAGGTACCGGAACAAATGAAGAGGTATGCAGCTCCTTTGGTCGAGCCGAGGTGGTTCAGCCCCCCGTCCGTGCTTGACAACTAGCTATACCGAGCACTTGATGTATGTAACCATCTTCAGAAATGAACGACGAATGCCTGGTTATTCCTGGAAGGTATCATTCTCCTCGATAAGCTGTGACCGGAACAAATGTTTGGAAGATGTCACCATCGATCCTAGTCGTGTTGTACCATGTCTCCAATATACTTGTGCTGCATAGTCGAGTCATCCCCCCCAAGCGATCGGTAAGTGTGTGATAACAAGAATGGAGCCAAGCCGCCCAATCACACCGCAGAGAACTCCTGCATCCCCGACCACAGCTTTTCGTGATTCGTGCAGAGGGTGCATAAAGGTGATCCTAGCTTGTTCTTATCAAGTTTTTTTTTTCGGCGAAACGTGCTTGCAAGTTGCAAGTCGCTCGGCCGCTGGCCGTTGGCGACAGCGCGGGCCTACCCGTAAAAACGTGCCTGGACCCTCATTCTTCTTCTTGACAGCAACCCCAGCTGTGGATACCTATCTGAATCCGGTTGGTTTACCATCTCCATGTTTAGGATTCCAAGCGATGACAAGCAACAAGGACATATTGTTGAGGATCTTCACTTGCATACATATTGGACACGTCGATGAATCTGGGTACAGGGAGCTAACACTTGCTTCCGCGCGCCGCGCTCCACTGTTGCAATGACCGACTTGACACTGGTTGTGATGAATTGAGGGTACGAGACCAAGCAGCGACCCGGACGCACGTTCTGAATTGGGTGTTGGATAGTCTACTCGTACCCGACTAGGTGATTTTGAACTGTCGGGCAACCTCTATGCCTTCAGCCAGCGTAAGTACTCTCGCGTCCTGAAGGAAGGTACAGTTAGCAAAGCTCGTTGGAAACAAGAACGTCTACGTACTATGGCATATCCCTCGCTCTCGAGCTTCTTGCACTCTGCATAGAGCGTTTTCAATGGGATCGAGAAGCATTCGATAAACTCATTCTCTTCAAGCTCAGGTTTAGGATTCTGGTTGTCGGGGTTCGACATGTCCACATGTACGTGAACCATCTGTAAATTTGTGTTGCAAAAGCCTGGATCTGTCGAACAACAAATTTGAGCGATGGCAGTAACATCTTTGTCAGGGTCGAGCTTACCATTGTACATCACAGGTGTCACTCCTAGATCACCCTTGATGACTTTTCCCACGTAGCCAGTTTCTTCCTTGAGCTCTCGTACGGCGCAAGTCTCGGCGTCTTCACCTTCATCCACAAGACCAGCAGGAACTTCGACACAAATCTTGTCGATAGGTGGGCGGAACTGTTTTTGGAGGAGCAATTCCGAACCGCCAGGCTTTTGCAAGATAGCAACAATGCCTACTGCATCGATCAAGCTATTGGAAGGGCGTGTAGGTCTCACAGCGGATTCCCTATTGATTCAGAGACTTTTGTTAGACTATAGAGTTGGGGTGCCCTACCAGAATTTGGTAACATTCTCGGCATTGTTGTAGGTGATCCTAAGATGTGGGTTATTCAAGCCCAAGCAGTCCCATGTTTCTCAACTCACTTTTTCAATGTAGTCCATTTGGCATCTGATGGAGAAAGCGGCTCTTCTTTGATGACCTTGCAATTTGACAAGAGGGGTGCCATGTTGTACAACTGTGTATCGCGTTCGATAGGCATTGAGTATGACAATAGAAGAATGGAACCATCCTCAAACACGAATGGATGTCGACGTCATCAATTCCGATGGCAACAACGCATGGTGTTGAGTTCGCATGTTACTAACAAGAACCAAAATGTCCCCTATCTCGACGTCCAATACTCGACCTATCGGCCATCCTGGACCTCGAATATGCAGGCGATTTCGAATTCGAAAAGACATGCATGACGCCGGCTCTGACAGCTCGGTTACACAGGCGAGACCTGGGTGACTGGATATTGGAAGTGGTGGCTTGCTCTTTGTCTTCCCTTCTGTCGTCTGCTAACGGAAGCTACATATGATTTTGTTCTTCTCGCTTGCCTACAGGCATCCGTCTCTATAGTAGACACATGTTTATTTGGGTTGGACTCAGGTTGGACATCGTCAGCACAGGTCTTAAGATCTGCTTGATTCTCATTTGCCTCTGTCTGTGTCATTCAATAAACAATAGGGGCGTTTCCGGCACTTGCTTAATGCCGTCTTGAAGCATCAAGATCTGGAAAAGGCTATCCTAATTTTGCACAAGCAAAAATCCGCGTGACTCGACTTCGATGCGCTGGAGATGCTGAGTCAACGCAGAGACTTAATAATAGCCGCTTGTTATCAGATGTTGTTTGATGAGAGAGCAGTGGAGTCTATGAGCAGTTGGGTACAAAATGGTCTGATGTGGGGTGATTAGGTTTCCAAAAAGTATGGAGTCGAGATCGTAAGACCCTGTCAATTAAACAATCAAACCTCGCTGGCTCCTTTCTCTGACACGGTTGAATCTTTGTCGCATCGATAATTCTGCCTTGGTATGCGTTTGTCCTTGCCTTCCTATTGAGAACCTCCATCATCCTACGCCATGCCGCTCATGCTCGATTCGCCTCCGCCCTCACCCTCTCTCCCCGACGCCTTGGAGTCGCGCCGCCGGGTTCACCATGAAGCAGATGTTGTCATTATTGGAGCCGGAATCCTAGGATGCGCTCTTGCCGTTGCTTTCTCCGATCAGGGTCGCAGTGTCATACTACTCGAGCGATCTCTCAAACAACCTGATCGCATTGTCGGAGAACTCCTGCAGCCTGGCGGAGTCGCTGCGTTGGAAGAGCTGGGTCTGGCCGACTGTTTGGAGGACATTGACTCTATCAAAGTATTCGGTTACGACGTCATATACCACGGCGACGAAGTCACCATTCCGTATCCCGAGAACGCGGGCTCTACCACCAACACCCAGAACGAGAAAGAGAAGAAATCAAGACCAGAAGGTCGTTCGTTCCACCATGGTCGATTCATTCAAAAGCTTCGGGAGCGCGCCCTCAGATGCGCCAATGTCACGGTTGTCGAGACGACTGCTACCGATCTGGTTCGCAGCGGATACACCGGCCAGGTGTTGGGAGTCGAGTGCTCTACCAGAGAGCGCAAGGACTACTACTTTGCCCAGCTTACCGTTTGCGCCGATGGATACGCCAGCAAGTTCCGTAAAGAAGTCAACACACATGCTCCCGTTGTCAAGTCCAAGTTTTGGGGTCTCGAACTGATCGACGCCGACCTGCCGATGCCGAACCATGGCCATGTCTTGATCAGCGACAGTCCTCCTGTTCTCCTGTATCAGATTGGCACACACGAGACGCGTGCTCTCGTAGATATACCCGAGAACCTCCCATCTGCCTCCGTCAGGAACGGGGGTGTCAAGAACCATCTACGTAACGTTGTGCTACCCTCATTGCCTGCACAAGTGCGGCCATCGTTCGAGGCTGCTCTGGACCGTGGCGCTCTTCGCTCCATGCCGAACTCATTCTTGCCCGCATCCAAAAACAGGCATGCAGGCGTTGTATTGCTCGGAGATGCAATGAACATGCGTCATCCTCTGACGGGAGGTGGCATGACTGTGGCCTTCAACGATGCCCTCTTGCTGTCGAAGCTTCTCTCTCCTGAACAGGTACCCCGTTTCGAAGACACCAAGGCTGTGTTGGCTCAGCTGGATACATTCCACTGGAGGAGAAAGAACTTGACCAGTGTCATCAACATTCTTGCGCAGGCGCTATACTCCCTCTTTGCTGCCAATGGTATGTTAACTTTTCTTGAAGATGACGGACAGCAACATGACTGACAGATTCTAGATCCTCAACTCAGAGCGCTTCAGCAAGGATGCTTCCGTTATTTCCAGCGCGGCGGGCAGTGTATCGATGGACCTGTTGGATTGTTGGCCGGCATCATTCGTCAGCCCCTGGTACTCTTCTACCACTTCTTCGCAGTCGCCTTCCTGTCCATCTGGCTCTACGTCACCTCAGGCAATGCCTTACTAATGCCCTTCCGGGCGGTTGGCAGTATCGGGGTTCTGTACAAAGCTTGTGTCGTGCTGTTCCCATACATCTTCAGCGAACTGAGGAGTTGATAAGTATCACAAGCGATGGATGATTTGTTATGGTTTACGCATGGATGGTATAATCGAACAAGCGAGGCGTTCTCATGAGGCATTCGAGGTGTCTGATTTCTTGTCTAAATATATTAATCTAATCAACATTCTCTGTACCAGATCTGATTGAGGTTCAACTTGCATGTTTGGTGACTGACGGGCCAAGAATGTGATGGGGGATTTCTGAAGGGACAGCTCCAGTACTGTAACCCCACATGACGAAGCGCCCTGTGCAGCAGGCTCAACTCTCTCACCTTGGTGACCAGACATTATTTGCTAACAATGTCGACACCTTCCGACACACCTGGCGCCGAGCAGGCTACCGCAGCCGAGCCCAGCGCATCGCCAGCTAAGAGCAACGGTATACAGAGCAACAAATCAGGATGGGACGGCAAGCTACGCCTGGACAAGAACAAAAAGGCGGTACTGGCAAACCCAGAGGCCCTGTCGGATCCCGAATACTCAGACGAGGATGCGCCTCCGGTCGACCAAATTGAAGCGGATGAGGGTACTCGCCTCTGCTCAACCATACCATACACAGGCGCTAACGTCTTTGGCCAGACCTGCTCGAAGACGAGGATCCCGAGACTGAGGTCATCCCTCTCGCACCCTCTGCGCCCGCTTCCTTACTGACTGCCAGCAGGAGATAGATGTACAACACAGTCGGGTTTCGTCCATCCCGGCACTCCATCTAGAGCGCTTCAAGAAAGTCATGGTCAGTCAGAGCAAGGTCTACTGGAACAACAAGACGCGGCGACTGACTCTCTCCTCTCAAGAAACTGTGTCTACGCCAGAACTCGATTCATTCCATCGAACTTCCTGACTCGCTCGCCGCGACCCTCCAAGACCTCGAACTGTACGACAACCTCATCTCGCACATCAAGGGCCTCGACTCTTTCACAGAATTGCGCAGTCTGGATCTGAGCTACAACAAGATCAAGCACATCAAGCGCCTTGACCACTTGAAAAAGCTTGATCATCTCTACTTTGTTCAGAACAAAATTTCGCGCATCGAGGGCTTGGATGGTCTCTCAAATCTCACCTACTTGGAGTTGGGTGCCAATAGAATTAGGGTATACAACTCCTCCACTGACCTCTCAAAATATACGCTGATTAAAGTCCAGGAAATATCCGGATTAGAAACCCTGACCGCTCTTGACTCCCTGTGGCTGGGTCAGAACAAGATTACGGAGCTCAAGGTACAACGACTCTGTTGGTTCTATGAGCCTTCGTACTGACATTTCTCAGGGACTATCTACGCTCACGAATCTCAAGACGCTTTCCATTCAAGCAAACAGGATTACATCACTGGAAGGACTCAAGGAGCTGCCTCAGCTCGAGGAGCTGTACATCTCGGACAATCTATTAACCTCGCTCGAACCTCTCTCTCATGCACCCGAAATCCGGATTCTGGATGTCCAAAACAATCCTCTTACATCCCTGCGTGGTGTCTCGTCACTGGTCCATATCGAAAATCTTTGGGCAACAAGCTGCAGGCTAGAGCGTTTTGATGAATTGGAAAAGGAGCTCGGTGACAAGAAGGAACTCTCCGAGGTTTACTTCGAGGGGAACCCTCTACAAAAATCGAACCCTGTGCTATATCGCAACAAGGTTCGCTTGGCTTTGCCTCAAGTCTCAAAAATCGATGCCAGTGAGTAACGAAACTCTGGTTCGTTGTTCAAGTTACTGATGTTTGTCATCCTAGCATACGTGAGAGTCTGAGGTTATGGTCTATCATCACAGACCTATAACCGAGCTTACCAGGTCTCTTCTGGTTCCATAATCAGCTTCCCGATGCCCTCTTGCGCTCCGTACATTCAGTGCGTCAGCCTAGAGTAAGAACACAGGGCACTCCGTGTACTTACCCGAAGTCAAGTCTACAAAGTCCGTCGGACGCCTTCAGAAGGTCTTGTGCAGGCATCGGTAATCGGCCGGGGCATCATCAAGGAATGAATCGGAATCTGATGGTTTCTACGTCGAGTCTTTCGCAACGAATTGGCAGTTAACTGATTTGAATGCTTGATCCAGTCCCCTACAGCACTTTTAACAGATCTTTGGGAAACGTCATATCGATTTCTTATGTCCATTTAAAACCGATCACAGTCGATTCGGAAACTCTAACCGGAAAGCCCTACTGTACCAAGCCCACGTTTAACTCTCTCCGCAACCTTAAAATCAAAGTATACCACATGGCACAACCACGTCACAAGTCACTTGTTAGACGTTTGCTGAGCCACTTCTCCTCCCGAGGATTGCTGCTCTCAGACGAGATGATAACCATGTTTAGTGACTTGACGTTCTGGACGCTTTAGTGGTCCTCCGCCGCGAGTCCGCGACATTGCCTGTAAGACCCGTTTTTTGGTGTTAACTCGGCCCTTCTGCTATCCGAAGCAACATCTTTGTAATCGACACACATGAAAATTGAGTTGCGGCTGATGTCACACTGCTACTGAAGACCGTTGTAATTTTGCATCATAACAGCACAGCCGATGGTTCTGCTTCTTAAGTTCCAGCCTCCAGCTCTTTCTTTGACGTGCATGACCCGAACCACAATGCCCACTACCAGAGCTTCTGCATCGTTATCGAGCGAGAAAGATAAGGACTCTAGTCGTGGTAGTCCATTCAACCAAGTTTCCGAATCTGGAGAAAAGAAGGAGGCCACTAAAGATCATCCCTCGAACGAACATGGCGAAATCGAAGTTGTCGACTGGGAAGGCCGAGATGATCCAGCGAACCCATTCAACTGGAGCACATCGCGCAAATGGGTCATGACATTGACGACCTGTTTCATGTATGGATGCGTTCTGCCTGTTAGTTGTTCGTTTGCTGAAACTCTGTAGTTCAATCTTGACAGGGCTACCAGCTGGCAGTTATAGTGCTGCCAACGATCAAATGAGCTCGTTGTGGAATGTCCAGAACAATCCTTTTCCAAATCTTACGTGGGCTACCGTCAGTTGGAATATGGGTGCGGCGTTATTCCCCTTGCTCTTCGTCCCGCTGACTGAGAACCTGTATGTCTCCAAATTATCTTGTCTTTCGATCAGAAGCTAACGAGCATTATAGGGGAAGGATGCCCGGTTACTTGTAGGTGTCTCGGAGAGCATAGTGGCTCCTTGAGTGACATACTGACCTTGACTTCACAGTGCGTCTTACATCATCTTCATTATCTTCCTCTTTCCATCCGCTTGGGCGCATAACTTTGCTACTATGGTTGTCACTCGTTTCATTGGAGGAGGCGCGTCCTCTGTCAGTATCAACTTGGTCGGCGGTTCAATATCAGATCTATACCGGACAGAGAAAGAACGGTAAGCACGTCTAGACTAGGATATTGACAACTAGCTAATCGACAAAACTGTAAGTTCCATACCGATGTCGATTTTCGGGTGGACATCAGTAGTTGGTATGTACTCATATCTATCTTGGTCGCACAAATGATTGCTGATAATGCAACGTATCAGGCATCGCACTCGGCCCTTTCATTGGTGGAGCGATTCAACGTAATCTCAACTGGCGTTGGATATATTGGATCCAGATTATATTCAACGTAAGTTGTGCACAAATGCATCCCATCCAAGTCTTAACAGTTCTCACAGGCTGGCTGTCTCCCGATTTTCTGGTTCGTCCTCAAAGAAACACGAGGCGATGTGATTCTCGCAAAGAGAGCCAAGAAGTTTCGCAAGGAAGGCAGAAACGCATATGCAAAAAGTGAACTCAACAAGGATAACGTCTTTGAGATGCTGAAAGTGTCTTTCAAAAGGCCCACCAAGATGTTACTGACAGAGTACACTGTCGCTTCGTTCACTGTTAGTCAATCATCCCAGCATTCTGAACATATGTATGTGTACTAACATGTGTTCTAGCTATGGGTGTCATTTGCTGTGAGTCCAGTTCTTCCATGCCAACTACAATCTAGCACTGACATTCGAGAAGTGGGGACTGCTCTTCTTGTTCCAATCATCGATCACACAGACCTTCAGCACAAACTATGGTTTCAGCGTCTTCCAAACATCACTCATCCAACTTTCTCTCAGTGCTGGGGCTACCATAGCTACTGCCGTCAACCCTTTGCAAGACCAGCTTTACCTCAGATCCGCCGGTCGGAATAAGGAGACGCCTGGAAAGCCTATCCCCGAAGCTAGACTCTACTTTTCCATACCAGGCTCCCTGATATTCACCGCAGGCTTGTTCGTATATGGATGGACTTCTTACACTTTCGTCCCATGGATAGCACCTGCAGTTGGTATCGCTATGGTTGGCTTCGGCATCTACTCTATCTACCAAGCCGTTGTCGTAAGTACAGGGTGAAATGTTTTGGGTGACCGAATCTGTTAACCAGGCTCACAGAACTACTTCACGGATGCTTACAGCAAATACTCAGCCTCGGCATTGTCTGCAGCATCTTTTGGACGCAACTTGTTTGGCGCTTTCCTTCCATTGGCTTCGCCGCAGCTATATTCCAATCTTGGTTACCAGTGGGCTTCTACTCTACTCGGTCTAGTCGCGTTGGTTTTGAGTCTCGCTCCAGTGTTCCTTCTCATCAAAGGAAAACAAATCCGAGCCAAGAGTCCCTTCATGAGTGGTATGATATATCCCGCATATGCAATCCGAGCCTTATACTTACTACTTGCTACCAGAATCTGCATATGACGACGAAGATGCAGAAGAAAGAAAGCATGGGTCAGTGGCAGAACCTGTGGGTCGAGCTGGTGGTAACCCTGGTCCTCACGGACAAGCCGTGCCGGCCACGGTCTAGACTCAAAGGTACATGAGTGCCAATAAAGTGCATATAACTCGAATGTAGTTGCAAGGGACCTCTCTGAACGAGACCAGTGCTGATGGATTCTTGTATACCTGCATTACGCAAGCTAGACATGTCCTCGCTTTATCAATGCTGATTTACCGATGTCTATAACCATGATACAATTTGGATCAGTCAGAACAAATCGGTGTTGGAGTCCTCCCGGGAGATGTTTATCGACCCTGTCATACGTGTTAAAACAACGAAGACGGCGACGGTCCGCCTCATAGCGTCCATTTTCAGCTTTCACCTCTGAACTGATAGGTGTCTCAAGTACACATATCTAAATACACGCTTCACAGTCTAGACTACAATATTGTCCTCCTGTGCCAGTTTTGAAGTTATACGTCAAGTCGTCTTCGTTCCCCCAGTGTCTTTCCTTCGGTATGACGTCCGCGATAGCCCATGCTATTCTCTCCGCGCCACTACGAGCTCCAGCAAGATTTCCAGCACCTGGACCTAGACGCAAAGCGGCCAACCGTCCTGTAACAAAAAGAGGTACATCGTCTCTCCACATCAAGTCATCCGTCAGGCTCGGAAGTCCGCCATGTGACTCGATAGGAAACTTTTGGTTGATTGTCTGCAGGAATGGCAAACTTTTGAAGTCGCTGGCAATACCAGTCGCAAAGTAGATGTAGTCGATGCTTGGTAAGTCAACGGGAGGGTTCGTTTCGAGCGTCCAGAATCCATCAGTAAAACTCGACGATCTGATTGTCGTTTGTGTGTGCAGACAAACTTTCCCAGTAGAAATGTGTTGCTTGAGAAGCTTGTGGTAGCGAGGAGTGATGGAGCCCCCTCCTCGAGCTTGCTTGATCTGTTCAAGACGCTCTGGGAATGGCTGATTAGCGAATTCCAGTTTACGCTCACTTGCATTGGCCATCTTACCTTCGTCGGTGTCCGCCGACCAGAAAGAGGCTTCCTCGAAGTTGCGGAACTTTCCCATCCAGTTAAGGTCAACATCAAACGGTTTGACCCTCAGTCGACCCCTGACAAGATGAAACACCTTCTTTGCTCCATGCTTAATTGCCATCATGGTCAATTGAGCAGAGGTAAGTCCGCCTCCCACTACCACGATGTTCACATCTTTTTTCTCTCGCAGTTTGGCCTTCACCGATGGATCCGGAAACATTTCAATTTGCATTGCATGGCAGCATGCTTGGTCTGCTGTACCTAGCCCAGCTGGAATAGCTGGTGCGTTTCCTGGTCCGACTGCAAGTACTACGCTGCGAGCATAATGTACACCTTTGTCGGATCGTGTGGTGAATATCTGCTCCGTTTCAGATACACCTGGGACAAAACCAAAATCGATATCTTGCACTTTCTCTTGCTGTATGAGATCTTTCCTGAGCCCGTATCGATCGACGAGACACCGACAATAGTCTTGGAAGAGTGATCTGGAGGGTGTGAAGTAGTCCTTGCGATCCCGCTCGTCGATCGTGACAGATGGTCTTGCTCTGACAAGGATGGTCAGCGATGTCATCGATCGATGGCGTTCTCCGAATACACACCTGTGAGTCCTGCAGCTGAGCCTCTTCTTCTTTTTGTGCTTGCTGATTTCTTTCCCCACGCACTCTGGGATTTCAACGAGCTCTCTGTCTCTTCCTTGCTCGTACGTGTAGGATAGTAGGCCATCACGATCCAGTGGATCAGGGTGGAAAAACATGGGACTTCTCAGGTGAGATATCTCAAAGGTCTTGAAGAGTTGGTTCCACCTCTCCATCCAATGATTTCCTGTTCCATCCAAGACCAGGGTTGAGTAGTTGCGGCAGGTCTGTGACTTCTTGGGCTGCTTGGTCTGGCCAGTCCGCTTGTTCTTGATGGAAGCTCGATCTCCATGTCTCTTGATCCAGTGGTACCGGCGGTGTTCTTCATCAGTAAAGATTGCAGAAGGTGTCTCCTCACAGAGGCGCGCCGTCACAGCCAGTGAACATGGCCCGGCACCGACGATGAGCACGTCGTGTATTGTATAGCAATCGTTCATCTCTGAGTAGTATTCAAGAGTGGATCAGCCATGCCTATCGAGTTGACTGCTGCATTATTTTCCATGAGAATAAACACCTTGATGGCAAAGTCACCTTGGTGGCAAAGTCACCTTGATGGCAAAGCTACCTTGATGGCGAGTCTTCTGCCCACCAGCGACTCGGGCCAACAGAGCTTCAGGCCGACACCTTCAGCGAATGGAGTTCGTGGGCCAAGGTTCTTGTTGCCCCACGCGCATCTCAGATGAAGCGGTGCGGCATAATGAGCTGGATAGAGAGCTACATCAAACAGAGTAGTGTATAGCCATTACGGAGAGGCTCGTCGCAGGTCCAGACGTCGCATCTGCAGTACATGTAGCACTTCATAAGCTCAACAACGCTTGGAAATCTTTCACTTTTGTCGATCGCGCCTTACGCACAGTTTGACCTATCTTGCCATATCCAATCACTCGAGTAGTCTTTACATTGCTTGGGGACTCGACAGACCATGATCTACTGGAGTTCGGAATCTGTAATCTGTATCTGCGATCCTTATCTTAACCAAGCTCAGATGTATTTCGAGTCCAATCCTTATCCGTGCGGTGACATTAATC
>ERZ794946.65-NODE-65-length-71635-cov-103.476725_pt1 | contig 71635 bp, 40 predicted proteins | sample MGYA00433072_ERZ794946 | MGnify/ENA primary metagenome ERZ794946 (study PRJEB30137, sample SAMN04331413) | food metagenome | isolation source: Y3 must sample point D1 replicate A | place: Australia: South Australia | collected 2014 ...
GGGGCGAGCTGGGAATTGAACCCAGGGCCTCTCGCATGCTTTGTCTTCCTGTTTTTTCAGGAAGTCGCCCAAAGCGAGAATCATACCACTAGACCACACGCCCGAATTATTGTTGCGTTAATAAGAAAAACAGAAATATTTAGATAGGAGAGTGATTAAAGGGAATCTTCTATCAACAATATCCATTCAAATTCAGGCGCATAACGTGAGTGAAAATAGAATTGAGCCTCCTATTAGTCTTCCCGATTTCATTCGAGAAACATATCAGGATTAACCTGTACATTATGGTGTCTGTATTACTATTTTACATGTTCACGTTTATTTCTTGCTCATATATTCATATGGATGACCACTACGTTTGCTACCATTAAGTCTAATTATTTCAGCAACCAATATTCCATGTAAGTGTATAGCTAGTGGATATTAGACAACGGCTGCCACATGGTTAAGTCTTTTGCTCACCAGGACTACCGGTAAGAATCTGTTCCTTGTAACTCATTGCAAGGAGATTTTAGTTGCTCCCAATTATATTGTTTGAAGCACTAGTAGGGCAATGATTTTTCTTCTCGTAAGTACATGAATTATGAAATACTTTTTGGGATTTCGTTGTTGTCAAAGGCTATAAAATTTAGTATACAAAGTATACCAGAAAGTTTCCTCGAGGATATAGAAATTCACAAAAGGAAATCGATATTTCTATGTAATAATATAATTAAATTTCCTTCCATCTCATATCCTGTCATTAATTATTCCATTACAACATCATTCCCCTGAATTTCAGCTTCCACTACACCTGAGACTGTCTCTCAAACGTTACGCCATATTCTCACACCCATATTATAATACAGTAGTAATATGAATACTAATCGGTAGATGATAGTTGACCTTTATTCAAATATCATCGAAGTAAGAGGATACGCCACTAAACACTCCCTTTGCTCTATATTCGAGTTAGGCTCCACCAGTCATTTCGAAATTAACCAGTTACAGGTCAAAACACTAAACTTACTGCAAAACCAATTTGCTTCTATTTTCACTTCTTTCCACCCCGAAGATAATACAAAGGGCATACATATCAATTTTTTTTTCATTAGGATAACTGACCCTCAATATTCCTTTTTTTATACGAATCAGATACTGTTCGGTACACGATATCTAATTAAAATGATTCAAAACTTTGTAACAGGTAAAGTTTTAACTAGAACCAATCAATCCAAGTGAATTAGGGGAAACCATAGTTGTTGATTTGTAGAAACCTCACATTGTACATTGTTGGTTTGTTGGGCATATCAGAACGAGAGATTTTCCAACATTCAATATACACTAAACCCTATGACGAGTCCCACAGATGGCGTAAGGTTTTTATGATTTCAGCAGGGTACGACGACTAGTACCATATTAACATTTTTTAGTGTTTCTAATTTGGGAAAAGGTCCGTGTTTTTTCTCCTAGCAACCGTTTAGTGCCAAGGGTTAGGCAATTGAACGAGGCCAAGACAATATTGGCTTTGCTTCTATTACTTGGCTAACATTGTGTCTGCAGGTCGAAAGGCACCTTTACTGTAAGGAACATTCTTGCGCTCTAAACATACGAAGATATGGGGAATATGAAGCGTGTTTCTTATACGAAGTGCAGCATCGTTCAAGGAAAATACATCCCCATAGTAATAATGCCTAAGTGGCCAGGAATTAGAATATGTGAGATATGAGTGCAAAATGAGTGACCAGTAATAGCCTGTCTGGGATGTAATTGCTCAAAAAATTTATATAAATACAGCGGTTTGATCAGCTTTGTTTGAGACATTTCTCTGTTCTTTTCCTTCCAGTTAAGCTTATATCTCCACTAAGCAACAACCCAAAAAACAACAAATACAATGGTCAAATTAACTTCAATCGCCGCTGGTGTCGCCGCCATTGCCGCTGGTGCCTCCGCTGCAGCAACCACTACACTATCTCAATCTGACGAAAGAGTTAATTTGGTTGAATTAGGTGTTTATGTTTCCGATATCAGAGCTCATTTGGCTGAATACTACTCTTTCCAAGCTGCTCATCCAACTGAAACTTATCCAGTTGAAATTGCAGAAGCTGTTTTCAACTACGGTGATTTCACCACCATGTTGACTGGTATTCCCGCCGACCAAGTTACCAGAGTTATCACTGGTGTTCCATGGTACTCTAGCAGATTAAAGCCAGCTATCTCTAGCGCTCTATCCGCAGACGGTATCTACACTATTGCAAATTAGAGATAGATTCCCTTAGGGATAAAATGTGATACGAATTAGAGAATAACGAAAAATATACAATTTTTTTTTTTTTTTTTTTTTGATATAGAAATAGTTAAAATACATTCAAATGTATACCGATATTATAAGCTTTCTCGATTAGTTTCGGTGCTTTTTTGAAGCCGTAAGTAATATGCAAATTTGTTATGACTTCTTTTCTATTCTTGCAGCAAATGTTGGGATTTAACTTCCAACTGGTGCCGTGCCATTTTTATTATTAACTTTAATAATGTTCTATTGTATTGGGACGGAAAAAGCTTATTTCTTAAATTGGAGCAAGAATCTCGGAGTTCGGTGCCTATCCGAAGGTTCGCCCTGACGAAATACATTAGGCAGGAAAGTTTTCTCACAACAAGAATTTGAAACGATATTAAGCCTGGTTCAGTTTACACATCAGACATACTCGATGAATTAATACAAAAAAAAAATTGCAGGTGCTTTATAAAGAAAGATAACATCGTGGAATGCAAGTTATTTTTTAGTCATCGACAGGTCATCCACAATTGCTGCAGGCAGGATTTTTTTGACACCACAATTATCGTATTTTCGTGAGCAAACCCAACTTTTGGTATATGTCTAGATGCAGAGAGTGCCGTAATCCTTTTTCTCGTCTCCATTTTCTTAGCACACTACTTTTTGATGTGGAAATATAAGTTATGCAAGAGAAAAAACAGAAGGGCTTTACAAAATTATCCTCCTTCCGATTCTGAAGGTGGGCTCTCTAAAGTATCTAAAATCGTAGGGGAGTACTGCTACTACCATCACTGACATTTGGGGCTTATTCTTTTCTGAAAATTCAAGATTTTTCAGACACGACCAAACAATTAGTACGCACCGACTACTGCAGTTATTTATCTGTCAAGTCACAGAAGTTTCTTCCTTCCTTTTGTGTGGATATTGCGGTACACAGCTAGAAACTCCTTAGTGTTCATAAAGAAATAGGATCATATGTAGTATACAACCTGTAATTACTTCTTGTGGAGAGAGATAGTTTTTTTACTTTATTTTGTGACCGGCTGTGATTTCAAACAGTAAGCCAACATCCAGAGAAATGCATTGTTATTAAGGAAATACCCATCCGTTGGAGCGCACCGTCGGAAAAGTAGCAAATTGCATCAACATAATGCAAAAAGTCGAAATAACAAGGTCCCGCTTTTACACATCACAAAATGATGCCATTCAGATCCAGATCTTTCTGCCTGATGAAAGAAAATCCTTGCCATTGTCTTGTTTTGACGAGGTATTCCCAAAACACATCATTGTTCGTACTCGCGGCTTCCATTTTATTATTTTTGAAAAATGCTGCCAAATAAAGAAGCAAAAAAAAAAGGATGTTCAGGTCTCGGTTGCTCTTACTGAGCTTCTAGTGACGTCATATAAGACTCAAATAAAGTAATTGCCTAGGATAACTGGTTTAGTTCTCTTTTAAATTTGGGAGGGCCATTCCTGTGTGTGAACCCTGCGCCTTTCAACTATTCTGTCACCGCCGCAATAGATGTTGGGTCACATGGAAGCATAACGCACACTGAGCTTTTGATAAATGTTGCACTTTTTTTGTTATTTTTTTTTTTTTTATGAAATAAATATAGTGTTCTTCTTTTTATTCTATGTATACATAGAGTTTGATTAGTATGTGTATATATATATATATATATATGAAGCGGACATGGAAAGAAGCGAGTACTTTTTTTTTTGGGGGATCTATAAATTCAGATTCAACCAATCCAGGCTCAGATTGCCATTTGGAGTGGTGTTCATGTTTGAGTTTGGATTTGTGTCTCCAGAATGATGATCTATTGCGGAGTCCAAAGGCTTCCAGAAGGCTTCATTGTTGAAGGAGGAGGTTGAGGCGTTGTGAAGGTTCATGTTCATAGTCATATTCATATCAGGCTGAAAGCTGGAGAACGTTTCCGCCTCGATGGGTACGGAACTCGAAAGGTGGTGGCGAGTGTTAGAGCGGAGGTGTTGTGGGATGGAAGGTGAGGCAATCTTCGGAATGGGTATGTCCTGAGACTTCAAAGGTGCGACAATGTTCAGTGAGTTCTTCCTCTTGGACGCTGCCACACTTGCTGTATAGTTTTTCTTTTTCCCTGCTGGTCCCGGATTGAGAGACGACGATGGAGGGGGCGTTATATTGTTGTTTATCTTGGTAGACGACCTCTGTCTCTTCTTAATGATGTCAGTCTTCAACGACAGAGGCCTTGTGACACCGTGGAGCTTGAGGAAGAGGCCGCAAGCATTGCAAAGGGGAAGACCCTTGGGGTCCTTCCTCCACAGCGGAGTGGTGGAGGTTGTGCAGTTGGAGCATTTTATATCCGGATTGGATGAGGTGTTCGAAGGCGGAGTAGCCGAAGATTGCACAGAAGTAGAAGACTTGATCTTCTTTAAAGCAGGTTTTTTCTTCCTCACGGAGGAATTTCTTCGCGAGCCAGGCTTCACTATAGATGGGGAGGGGTTTCTTCTCAGTAAAGGACTATTGGTGTTTGTACTTGCACTTGCACTTGTGTTTGTGTTTGTGTTTGCGTTTATATTATTGGCGATGCTGGGACTGTTATTATTATGACTACTATTATGACTATGATTATTATTAATGCTATTATTATTTAAAAATGGTAAGTTATTGGTGAAAATAAAGTGGTCATCGAAGGAGGACGAGCAGGAAGTGTCCAGAAAATTAGGGAAACCAGAAGCATTATGTGAAGCGCGCTGGGAAGCGCTGTCCATGTCGTTGAGCAGGTCTGAGTGCACAATGGAGTGCGTCTCCACGTCATCATCATCGTCATCGTCGTCAAACACATTTTCAAAAACAGAAGATCCGTTGAGGTTCATGTCTGAAAGGAAGAATTGCTGGTTATCAGTATCGGTGTCATCGAGGTCGTTGTTGCCTGGGCCAGCGGCGTTCACGCCGCTGGCAAAGGGCGAGGCGGAGAAGTCCATAATAGAGTTAGAATGTTGCATTATGCGGTTAATTCGATGGAAAGACGTGCGGTTATGCAAACGCCAAGAAAGGTTCAAAATACGGTTAGAATCGGGCAATATTTTCTGGGCGCTCGAGTACAGGTCCCAGATTTCTTTGTTTAAATTCAAGTCCGGGTCGAGGTTCGGGACTCTGTTCGTGCTCATAGTTATGTTCACTACCGTGCACCGTGTACAATGTATATATATATATATCTATATATATATATATGCACATGCGATGAACAGAACAGGGGAAGGGCGGAAAAGCAAAGGAAAGAAAACGTGCATGCTAATACCGGGGCCGGGAGTGGCACACACCTATATATATGTGGCTGGGCCGGGCACCGCAAGTGTGCGACTCATAGTGCTGTTATTATTGTTGCTCTGTATTGTGGTGGCTGTTAGTACCAGCGGTAGCTGCACCGGCACTAACACTATGCTGCGCTGCTTCACATCGTTCTGCTATGTGTCGGCCTGTGGTCGGACGCAATGATTTGTTATCTTATCTTATCTTATCTTCTCCCTTATCAGCCCGTTGTTCCTGCTTTGTTGACGTTGGGCACTGGGTGCAAGCACACCTGTTATCGGCCGGACCAATCAGTCATGCACCCACACACCGGATTGCGTATAGAAGATCCGGGTTGCTGGTTGAAGTTGGATTACCGCGATATGAGAGCTAGCAGACGGGAAAAGGAGGTATTACGTTGTGCAGAGACAGGGTTGTGTGAGGACACCGTAATACTGATGGATGCATCTATAATGAAATAGGGTAGGTTTTTCAAAAAAAAAAAATATTTTTGCACCACGTAGAACTCAGAAGTATTGGGCAAGCTAGGTTTTGATTATGGCGCCAAGTACGTCTTCGGCGGCTAAAATCGGAAAGCGGGACCGGTCGCATTTGGCCATAAGTTAGGTGACCCGGCTTTGGTATCGTTTTATCAGGGGTTTACCCGGTCGACCATATTGAATCAAACAAAGAAAAGAGGCAGGAAAAACAGAAAAAAAAAATTTTTCTGTTTTTCTCTACCTCTTTTCTTTTCAGTAAACTTTGTTCCTCTCTACGTGAAAAATGCTTGAAAAATTAATAAAACGCATTGCTGTAATCTTGAACGTACGCAGTACTTGTGGTTAATGCACATGTAAAGTTGTGAATACATTTCCATATATATACATATATATATATATATCTTACGTATATATACATTAAAGGCACCCCCCTCCCTCTCTCACCCCCTAACGTAAAGATGTCTGACTTCCAATTAGAAATTCTAAAGAAACTAGATGAATTGGATGAGATCAAGTCCACACTGGCAACTTTCCCTCAGCACGGCTCTCAAGATGTTCTTTCCGCTTTGAACTCTTTGAAAGCCCACAACAAGTTAGAGTTTTCCAAGGTCGACACGGTTACGTATGACTTGACCAAAGAAGGTGCTCAAATTTTGAATGAAGGTTCGTACGAAATTAAACTAGTCAAGCTCATCCAAGAGTTGGGTCAACTTCAAATCAAAGATGTGATGTCCAAACTAGGCCCTCAAGTTGGTAAGGTCGGTCAGGCTAGAGCTTTCAAGAACGGCTGGATCGCCAAAAACGCCTCAAACGAGCTTGAACTCTCCGCAAAATTGCAAAATACCGATTTAAATGAGCTTACTGATGAAACGCAATCTATTCTAGCGCAAATCAAGAACAACTCGCATCTGGATAGCATTGACGCCAAGATTTTGAACGACTTGAAGAAAAGAAAGTTAATTGCTCAAGGTAAAATCACAGATTTCAGTGTCACCAAAGGGCCAGAGTTCTCGACCGACCTCACCAAATTGGAAACCGATCTTACCTCCGACATGGTCTCCACCAATGCATACAAGGACTTGAAGTTCAAGCCTTACAATTTCAATTCTCAAGGTGTGCAAATATCTTCAGGTGCTCTTCACCCCTTAAACAAAGTCAGAGAGGAATTTAGACAAATTTTCTTTTCCATGGGATTCACAGAGATGCCCTCGAACCAATACGTCGAGACAGGTTTCTGGAACTTCGATGCCCTTTACGTCCCACAACAGCATCCTGCTCGTGACCTGCAAGACACTTTCTACATCAAGGACCCACTAACCGCTGACTTGCCCGATGACAAGACATACATGGACAATATCAAAGCCGTTCACGAACAGGGGAGATTCGGGTCCATCGGTTATCGTTACAACTGGAAGCCAGAAGAATGTCAAAAATTGGTCTTGAGAACTCACTCCACAGCCATCTCTGCCAGAATGCTGCACGATTTGGCCAAAGATCCAAAGCCCACCAGATTGTTTTCTATCGACCGTGTTTTCCGTAACGAAGCAGTTGACGCCACCCATTTGGCCGAATTCCACCAGGTGGAAGGTGTTCTTGCCGACTACAACATTACTCTGGGTGACCTGATCAAGTTCATGGAAGAGTTTTTCGAAAGAATGGGTGTCACCGGTTTGAGATTCAAGCCTACCTACAATCCTTACACCGAGCCATCAATGGAAATCTTTTCTTGGCACGAAGGTTTGCAAAAATGGGTCGAAATCGGTAACTCTGGTATGTTCAGACCAGAAATGCTCGAGTCCATGGGTCTACCAAAGGATCTAAGAGTCCTTGGTTGGGGGTTATCCTTGGAAAGACCTACCATGATCAAATATAAGGTTCAAAACATCAGAGAACTGTTAGGTCATAAAGTCTCTTTGGACTTTATCGAAACCAATCCTGCTGCTAGATTGGACGAAGACTTGTACGAATAAGCTCAGCAGTTCCTCTAGTTTTATATCGTCTGTCCCCAATTTTGTAGTAGTTATTGTACACAAAACAAATATATACGTATATGTTAATATAGATTCTGATTTACTTTCTGTCTCCATATGGGTTATGGTTTACTGTCCATATGGAGCCGTTGAGAGCGGAAACGACTTGTCTTGACCGGGTTCCCGAACTTATCAATAGGCTCCAATTCGCCTTCAGTGTGTGCGGCGGGTGATGATGATTGCCATTTCGACGCGGTAGCTTCTTTCAACCGTCTGTACTCTATAGCAACCTCTTCCTGTAGCCGGCCCGGATGTAGTGCTACTTCGTCCTCGTCATTTGTGTAACTTTCAGGAAATTCATGCTCAATGATATCATTCATAACATTGCCATCATTTTCCTCCTCCTCCATCGTCACTGGCTTGTTTTCTAGTTGAAAGTCTCGAATTTCGTCACGCAGCAACTCCACCTGCTTATTGTATTCTTTGAAATCCTCGAGCTTTTCCACTATGGTTCCTGGATCTTCCTCTAAATCGTCGTCATATAACCCCAATGAATATGCCTTGACCATATCATCCAAGTTTCCACCTAGGGCGTGATAATCGACATTTGTAATTCTAACCGGCTCACTCCCTACTGTGGCGCCCGTCTTAGCCATCGACCTAGACACCTCTTGGATTTTTGAAGGAAATTTATCTTGCTCATCAGTGTTATTTTTACTTTTGTTGGACAAAAGTTTCTTATTACCATCGTCATCATCATCATAATCGTCATCACTTATATTTTCGAGAATTTTGGGATCAAATTTTTTTTTCATTGATTTCGATGATCTTGGTTTTTGCAGTGATTTTAGCTTTTTCTTTTTAAAAGGAGTCTCAAACTCGCTCTTGCTGTTAATTTCCGGTTCTTTTTCCACTATATCGTTGATAGTAGGTTCTTTTTCTATAATATCCCCCACAACAGGCTTCCTTTCCACTATATCGTTGACAGCAGGCTCCCTTTCCACTATATCGGTGACAGCAGGCTCTTTTTCTATAACATCCCCCACAACAGGTTCTTTTTCTATAACATCCCCCACAACAGGTTCTTTTTCTATAATATCCCCCACAACAGGCTCTTTTTCCACTACCTCGTTCTCCACTGACCTTGTCGTTTCCTGTTTGAAAGTTGATAACGTATTTTCTTTTTTAGAAGCTCTATCCTTCCGGAATCTGGACACCCTAGTTCTTCTATTCGACCTGCTTGCTTCCCCTTCAAGTCTCTCTTGATTTATCAGTTCCTCTTTATATTTTCCATGCACTTCATCGGCCTCTTGGACACCCAACATCTTAGCAAATAAATCACCATCAAACTCATCCGATGTCATTTTATTAGCGATACCCGTGCTTTCCTGGGCTTCATACATGGGAACCGCAAAGGATTGCATCTGCCTCTTGTTCTCTTCTTTCAAGTTTTCGACTTCGTGAATTTCTAGAGAAGATGCAAACCCGACTTGTTTCTTTTTCTGCTTTTTGTCTGAATTCTCAGCAAAAGAAGACTTTTTCAAAATAGGTTTTAATGATTTATTAACGTCACCTTCTTCCCTCTCATGATCTTGGAATTGCTTTTGTGCGCGTAGGCGTTGAATTTGTTGTAAAAATGAGGACTGCGCTTCAAAGCCAGGTATAATAGAATGATTTAGATACTCTTCTTCATCTTCGTCCTCGTCATCCTCTTCATAGTTATATTCATTGACTTTGAAATTGGAGTTTTCGAACGCATCATAATCATAATTTATTTCATCAGTTTCAATATAGCCGTCCTCCAATTCATCTTGTTGGTCCATCTGTTGGACCAAGTCGGCAAATGTATACACGTTTTCTGTATCTACTTTAGATGGCTGCACTTTTTTCTTTACTTCATCGTTCCTTTTCAATAACTTTCCTTTCAAATTTTCTTCGAATGACTTTGATTTCTTCTCCTTTGCTAATCCTTTCTCCTTTGGACCGACTGCAGGTGTCTGTTCTTTTTTGGAATTCGATTGTGATGATTGCTTTGTTGTAGGGGTAACGGAACTACTTATGACATTTCCCTCGTCATCTAGTTCTTCTCTAATCTCCATAGAGGGCAGAAAATCTTCGTCGTTGTTCGCTTCGTCTTCTTCAATTCCATTTCCGTCCTCCATGTGATTCAAGTTGTCTAAGGTCTTTTTAGCCTCTTCGATCTTCAGGTTAAATTGCTCAATGGCGTCCTCCATTAGTTTTAATTTATCATCAACAAACGTGATGGCCTCCTCTTTGGTCTTTTCAACGTAATACTCATAGCCTAGACTTAGATATATCTTACTCGTAGAAATTATGATATCACCAAACACCATCCCTTGGCCTTCGCCTTCTTCTTCGCCATCACCATTGTCATTGATAAATCTAACCAGTCGGCTTCTGATATCTATATAGTGCTCTCTTTGTTCCGAAAGAAAGTTTCTCTTATCTTGCAGATTTTTCAACGTACTTTCTACGCTGGCCGCTAACAAATCCATGGCTATTACAGTCTGAGGATACCTGTTTACTATAAAATTCTACAGAATATTCATACAACACTCTCTGTTAAAACCTTTAAGAGCAGCTCATCGCCTATCCTCCAAGGATAAATTTCAAAACACCCAAACATTAGTGTTACCCGTATATCGCTACTTTTTCCCATACTCGCTCACCATAGTTAGCACCCCATACCGCAGGAGTAAGCGAGAAACCAAGGAATAGAGGAAAAAAATTTTCTCCGTCGGCCGCGGGTGGCAAAAGCACGATCCGACCACAAAATTGTACTATTACATATCACATGGTATAGCATACAAGCAATACCTGTAAGAGGTTACTACACAAAAGCAAAAAAGTTTGCAAAAATCAGCCAAAACTGTGCTCGTATTCTGGTGGTCATTAGACACTCGCAATATTATTACACCACATCGCGTTCCTCTGAGCTGCTATAATAAAATAAACGCTATCTATTTTTGACTCCTCTTTTTGCCACCCTCGCCTTCCTTTTGTCCATATTCTCACATTGTACGGCAACTGCGGACTTCAGGTCAACATAAATAAAAATTGCACACGATAGGGTAACATTATAGTCACGTGCTTATAAAAACATTGTAATAACATTAGCAAATAACGATAATAACGATGCCGACACCTTCAAACGCTATAGAGATCAATGACGGTTCGCATAAATCTGGTAGAAGTACTAGGCGGTCTGGATCTAGGAGTGCGCACGATGACGGTCTGGATTCATTCTCAAAAGGCGATTCAGGCGCTGGAGCCAGTGCTGGTAGCAGTAATAGTCGATTTAGACATCGAAAAATATCTGTGAAGCAACATCTTAAGATATATCTGCCTAACGATCTGAAACACCTGGATAAAGATGAATTGCAACAGAGAGAGGTGGTTGAGATCGAAACTGGTGTAGAAAAAAATGAAGAAAAGGAGGTCCATTTGCATCGAATATTACAAATGGGTTCTGGTCATACAAAGCACAAAGACTATATTCCGACCCCGGATGCTTCTATGACTTGGAATGAATATGATAAGTTTTATACGGGCAGTTTCCAGGAGACCACCAGCTACATCAAATTTTCTGCCACTGTGGAGGATTGCTGTGGTACCAACTACAATATGGATGAAAGAGATGAGACCTTTTTAAATGAACAAGTCAACAAAGGTTCATCAGACATTTTAACTGAAGACGAATTTGAAATACTTTGTTCCAGTTTTGAACATGCTATTCACGAGCGTCAACCATTCCTGAGTATGGATCCGGAAAGTATACTTTCTTTTGAAGAATTGAAGCCCACATTAATAAAATCAGATATGGCTGATTTCAATCTAAGAAACCAGCTGAATCATGAAATAAATTCTCATAAAACTCATTTTATCACACAATTCGACCCCGTATCTCAAATGAATACGAGACCTTTAATTCAGCTGATAGAGAAGTTCGGCTCTAAAATTTATGATTATTGGAGAGAAAGAAAAATTGAAGTTAACGGGTACGAAATTTTTCCGCAGCTGAAATTTGAAAGGCCGGGTGAAAAAGAAGAGATTGATCCCTACGTCTGTTTCAGAAGAAGAGAAGTGAGACATCCGCGGAAAACAAGACGTATAGATATCTTAAACAGTCAGCGTTTAAGGGCGTTGCATCAAGAATTGAAAAACGCGAAGGACTTGGCCCTGCTTGTTGCTAAACGTGAGAACGTTTCCCTAAATTGGATTAATGATGAATTAAAAATATTCGATCAAAGGGTAAAAATTAAGAATTTGAAAAGATCTTTGAACATTAGTGGAGAAGACGATGACTTAATTAACCACAAGAGAAAACGCCCGACGATTGTTACGGTCGAACAAAGGGAAGCTGAACTAAGAAAAGCTGAACTTAAGAGAGCTGCAGCTGCAGCAGCGGCAGCGAAGGCAAAGAACAATAAAAGGAATAACCAACTTGAAGACAAATCTTCTAGGCTCATCAAGCAGCAACAGCAGCAACTGTTACAGCAACAACAACAACAACAGCAAAATGCCCTTAAGACTGAAAACGGAAAGCAACTCGCGAATGCATCCTCTTCTTCAACATCACAGCCAATTACGTCTCATGTTTATGTCAAACTACCATCTTCAAAAATTCCTGACATTGTTTTGGAAGACGTGGACGCTCTATTGAACAGCAAAGAAAAAAATGCAAGAAAGTTCGTTCAGGAAAAGATGGAGAAACGGAAAATTGAAGACGCAGATGTCTTTTTCAACTTAACGGATGATCCCTTTAATCCAGTATTTGACATGTCGTTGCCTAAAAATTTTTCGACTAGTAATGTTCCCTTTGCATCTATCGCGTCATCCAAGTTTCAGATAGATAGATCTTTTTATTCTTCACATTTACCAGAATACTTGAAGGGGATATCTGATGACATCAGAATATATGATTCAAATGGCCGTTCGAGAAACAAAGATAATTACAACTTGGATACCAAAAGAATCAAAAAAACTGAACTGTACGACCCATTCCGAGAAAATTTGGAAATTCATTCGAGAGAGTATCCAATAAAATTCAGGAAGAGAGTTGGTAGATCTAATATTAAGTATGTTGATCGTATGCCAAATTTTACAACATCGTCGACCAAGTCTGCATGTTCTTTAATGGATTTTGTAGATTTCGATTCAATCGAAAAAGAACAATATTCAAGAGAAGGTAGTAACGATACTGACTCGATTAATGTTTACGATTCCAAATACGACGAATTTGTCAGACTTTACGACAAGTGGAAGTATGATTCTCCACAAAATGAATATGGGATCAAGTTTTCAGATGAACCGGCAAGACTTAACCAGATTTCAAATGATACTCAGGTGATTAGATTCGGAACAATGTTGGGTACGAAGTCCTACGAACAATTAAGGGAAGCCACCATAAAGTATCGTAGGGACTATATCACCAGACTGAAACAAAAGCATATACAACATTTACAACAGCAACAACAACAGCAGCAGCAGCAACAGCAGCAACAACAACAACAGCAGCAACAACAGCAGCAAGCACAACAACAAAAGCAGAAATCACAGAACAATAATTCAAATTCTTCGAACTCCCTAAAAAAATTAAATGATTCGTTAATCAATTCAGAAGCGAAACAGAACTCTTCTATAACCCAGAAAAATTCATCATGAGCAGCACAACTTTGTACCTCTCGAACATCTTTCTACGCATTGGCATTTAACAAACCTGACATTCAAAGTTTACTACGAAAGTCGAGGCAACATTACTGAAGATTCAAATCACCGAAATGAACACCGATAACGCAATAATAATGAAAAAAAACAAAAAACAAAAAAAGATAACTACAATAAATTTCAAAAGAAAAATGGCAAGTATCATCCGGTTGTAATATTATCACCTTCACAAGACTACATATTTTTAACGTTTTTTTAATTTCCATTTCACACGGTTGTGACCTTTTGATTTTTCGCATGATTTCATCCCAAATGCTTGATGTATTTAAGTTAGATTCATACTCTTATATAGACAATTGCATAACTCACTAGGTACCCTCAAATAAATGCATTTCTTCTTATTACCCATTTTTTTTTCCTGTATGGCGCGAATTTTGAAAAAAGTCTAAATATACCAACCAAGTCATAACAAGAAAAAGTAAAAATGAGTCTCAACACATTCCTTGCAGTTCCATCTGATAGTAAATTCACACTCGAAATACTCCCTCTACTTTAAAGCATTGGCCTATATCTTAGGCTTACCATCATACAAAAATCTTCATTTCGTTATGGGTATCAGGAGATTAGTTAGTGTTATAACGCGGCCCATAATTAATAAAGTTAACTCATCTGGTCAATACTCGAGAGTACTCGCTACGCGTGAAGACCAGGATAAAGCTTCCCCCAAATATATGAATAATGATAAGATAGCAAAAAAACCTTACACATATCGCCTTTTCTCTATTCTTGGCATTTTAAGCATTTGCTCGCTTTTATTGATATCGCTACTGAAACCTTTTAATGGTGCAGATGCTCCTCAGTGTGAATCTATCTATATGTTTCCATCTTACGCAAGGATCGATGGATTTGACGAGAGGTATACACCACTGGCACACAAGTATCATCTTTACTTGTATCGAGAACAAAGCGTAGACCGAGAACCTTTAAATGGTGATGAGTTACAACTTGATGGTATCCCTGTACTTTTTATACCCGGAAATGCAGGTTCTTTTAGGCAATGCAGATCGATTGCTTCCGCTTGCTCCAATATATATTTTGATTCCAATACCAGGGCGACTCTGAGTAACGAAAATGTGCGAAATTTGGACTTCTTTACGGCAGATTTCAATGAAGATTTCACTGCGTTTCATGGTGAAACAATGCTTGATCAAACTGAATACCTAAATGATGCCATTAAGTACATCTTGTCTCTTTACGAAAGGACCCCTGATTACCCACATCCAAAACCGCAGTCAGTTATTATCGTGGGACATTCCATGGGCGGTATTGTATCCAGGGTCATGTTAACTTTGAAGAACCACGTACCGGGAAGTATAAGCACCATATTGACTTTATCGTCACCTCATGCTGCTTCACCAGTAACCTTTGATGGTGACATTTTAAAGCTTTACAAAAATACAAACGAATACTGGAGAAAGCAGTTATCCCAAAACGATTCTTTTTTCTCTAAGAACATTTCACTGGTTTCCATTACAGGCGGTATATTGGATACTACTTTACCTGCAGATTATGCATCTGTAGAAGATTTGGTTAGCTTAGAAAATGGGTTCACCAGCTTCACAACTACTATTCCAGATGTTTGGACTCCAATTGATCATTTAGCCATTGTTTGGTGCAAGCAATTAAGAGAGGTACTAGCGCGCCTTTTATTGGAAAGTATAGATGCCTCCAAACCTGAAAAAGTTAAGCCATTGAATCAGAGATTGCAAATCGCTAGAAAACTATTGCTTTCAGGGTTTGAAGACTACTCATGGATGAATAGTAAGTTAAATTATCCTCAAGAAAACTTACAAGAATTTAGTGACAACTTCTTTTCTGATTACGCTACTTTGGAAATGAACGATGTCCTAGATTTTGAAATGTTTAACCTCGAAAAGTGGCACAACAATTATACAAAAATAAATATTCCGAGTAACATCTCCTCCACTGAACACCTGCATTTCACATTATTAACTAGTCTCGATATGCCTATGATCTATTTCTGTACAGAGTCCAGGGTGAATCTAAGCTGTATAACAGCTGTTGATAGTATTCTAACAGTGCCCAGGTCTTCAAAAGATACTCTGTTCGCAGCTGATTCTTCTTTTGGAGAAGGAAAAAATCCGTTTAAAGCCGTTAGTGTTGGCAAGAATATACTACAGAAGTACGACTACTTGATGATAAGCAAACCCACTTACGGTGAATTTTCAGAACAAGAAGGCATGGAGGACAATCAGGGGTTTCTTTTGGCATTACTGCGCAACGTCTCCAATGTACAAATAGTCAATACTACACCTTCTCAAATATTGCTCTTTGGAGAACAACTACACTTGGATGGCAAAGACATCGAGCAGGTTATAAGTTTCAGTAATTTGTGGGATTCTTTATTATCGTACAGATTAGAAACCAAGATTGAGGCAAGCAACGAAGGTATTGCTTCCGAAGAGACATTGTTTCAGCCTTTCATAAGGCAATGGGTTTACGAACCTTTCGAGTCTAAATGGCATCTAAATATTATAAACAAAAGTCTCGATATAAATATGCATAATGTAGCACCGTTTATCCCATTAAATGAAAGCGAACCGAGATCGCTACAATTAAGTTTTTTTATTCCACCCGGAATGTCCTTAGAAGCTAAAATGACTATTAATTGGTCTTTAACTTTGAAAATGCTGTTTATCAGGTACAGATTAGCACTAGCATCTTTTCCAGTCGCGTTTATAGCACTCGTACTGTCATACCAGTTCTACTGGTACAACAAGACATCTGAGTTTCCTTCCTTTGATAGCACTTTGGGATATATTTTAAGAAAGCACGGAATATTAATGTTTTTTACGCTGTTCTTAGCTTCGCCTGTGGTTAATAATAAGTTGGTACAACGAATACTTTATTTATTGGATCCTGTCGGTTTAAATTATCCATTTCTGCTATCCGAGAGAAACATGCATGCAAATTTTTATTATTTGGGGATCAGAGATTGGTTTATGTCAACTATTGGAATTCTCTTTGGGGTTATGACAGTTGGATTACTAGCACTAGTTTCTAAGATTTTTGGATCCTTGGAAATATTAGTAATATTCCTTCAACGGAAGTTATCAAAGAAAAACACTGAAGTTAAAGAGGCTTTTGATACTATTGAACATAAAGCGTATGGTAAGGGAAGATTAATGGCATCTGTGCTTTTATTACTGTTGGTATTTTTTCACATACCATACCAGATGGCGTTTGTTATCTCATTAGTAATCCAAATTGCTACCTGCATTAGAGTAGCGCTGTTGAAACTATCAAACAGCGAGCAGAAATTGAACTTACTAAATTATAATATGACGTTGCTTCTGCTTTTATTATTTGTTAGTGCCATTAACATCCCTATCATTATTGTTTTCCTGCATAATGTTGCAATCAAATGGGAAACTTCATTCAGATCCCATCACAATATACTAGCAGTGGCACCAATTATTTTTTTGGTTGGAAATAATTCTATTTTCAAAATGCCAAACAGCGTACCTTTAGACACGTGGGATGGTAAAGTTACCATCATTTTATTTGTGTACTTAACCGTTTTCAGCTTCATTTATGGAATAAGAAATCTGTACTGGATACACCACTTAGTGAACATAATATGTGCCTGGTTGCTATTTTTCGAAACAATACATTAGAACTACAACCCAGTAAAAAAAGATTAACTGTATATATTGCCTCAGAGTTCTAGATCATGGCAAGAAAAAAGCTTGAACTCGTAAAAGCAAAGGTGGTTTCTACCACTACTTACGAGATGTTTATTATGTAAAGGAGTTTAAATATTATCAAATAAGAAAGATACCATTTTTTTTTTTATAGAGAATGTGGTGCATCTGATGAGCACCTGAATCTAGTAGTAACCTTATACCGAAGGTCACGAAATTGCTTTTCCAAAGCCGTAAATTTTGATCATAAATTATTATTATCTTCAGTCCAGAACTTTCTGGCTTCCTCATCAGCTGCCGTATCGGGAGTGTACATGTCGACGGGTTCAACTTCTCCCTCTTTGTAACTTGCATCAGCAAACGGTCCTATCCTAGTATTTTTTGAACTCGTAGGTGTGGGCAACTGATAAAACTGATTTTTCTCTATATCATTTGCAGTCTCAGAAACAAAAGTTCTTTCCGAATGTTTATCCGATGTTGTTTCCTTCCTTCTAGGATATAGGTCATACAATCTACTTCTGAGACTGCTTTTAGCATCGTTGTTGATACTATCAGTTTGGAAGCTAGACAGCGTGCCTGGATAAAACCTATCTGTGGATGTTGTAAAGTCTGAAGTAATTGTGTTTGTTTTGGATGCATTATTAGCAGCCGTGGCCCACATTGATGATAATGGTAAAGACAATACAGCAAGTAATGTTGCAACAGTAGTTAAGACATCTGTTCCCTGGTTTGGTTTCAAACTGTATGCGAGAATGAATATTATCGATGGAACCAACAAAGATTGACATGACATTATAAGTAAAATATGGAAACTATCGAACTGCTTGAGACCAAGGAATCTTCTTGATCTAATAGCTAAAATCAATTTAACTACCAGGACAAATGACATAAAGTTTATTGAGGATGCAAGTAAAATTGTGGATGCATTGAAGTATTTACCTTGGGTGGCACTAACATCATTATAAGTCACAATCATACCTTTAACAGCGCTTACAAAATACATGGTAACTGTAGTAATTCCTAAAGTGAAAGATATCGACGTCAGCATCAAACCTATCCTTTTGAAGTTGTCGCCCGTGAAAATAACTTTTATCTGAAACACCAGTGAAGTCTCAATAGAAGCCACAAGCAGGACTTGAATTATATTTGTAGCACCATAAACATGAACGTCACCTCTACTGATGAACTGAGGAAATCCGGTGAGAGCGTAAGTCACTGAAGAGTAATTAGACAGTAAATATTTAAAATAGAGTGCAGAATGCAAAATGATTAAAAACAATGAAACTTGGTTGATAATGAAAATCGGCGTTTTTCTGCTTCTCGATGTCATCCACATGACAATCAAAGTCAAAGCAGCTGCACCACATCTGACACCAAACATAATGGCCTGAGTAACAGTACTGTTAACTAAACCTTGCAACTCATCGAAAGTGATGGTAGTTCCATTCCCATATATGGAAGTGTAGTTAATGGTGCTTTGACCAGGATTATACGTTGGATCATAAAATAGATTGCTCAATGAAGGAGCCGCATCAGACATTTTTGATTCTTGGATATGGTTCTTAACGGTGCATTTTTAAGTAACCAATTATAATTATAGCCAGAGCAGGTGAAAAGAAAAGGTATCGTATTGCTTTGAAGTCAAATAAGATACTAATAGCACTCCTTAAATAGTATTCCACCCACAGAAAAAAATCTTGAATATGTAGGAAAGCTTTTTTCTTCATATGTGTTTCATCATGTACTTACCCAATTAGGAAATTTACATGGTTGAAAAAACTTCAATCTGCGACTTGCCAGGCACAGGTCCTAAGCAGTATGGACGTTGGCCTGCTTAAATTCTTAGCGGATACTGTTGTTTCATTGCAAAGCAGGATACTTCTTCTCGTTTATACTAGCCTGTCTTAATGCACGAGACATTTACCCACAGAGCAAGACGTATATTGACGGATTGCAACACCTGTTCGAGCACTACAGCGTGTGACAATGCATTTTGGCAGGCATTGGATAACATATCCGGACTATTCTACAGTTCGTTCTATGCTCTTATCTTGAATCTTTGGTGTATTAAAAAGCTTATTGAGGTTTCATAGCTAAATTTTTCCTTTTTTCTCTCTGGGAAGGGAAGATTATCTTGAATTGGCAAAGTAAAGAAATAAAGAGAAAATTTAGCAGATGACATAGAACAAGCCAATTAACAAAATACGATGCCATTAAGGTCATTATTTCATACTAATCACAGCAGCCACGGCAAAGACGCGTTGACAAGGGGAGGTTATAACGCATATCTGGAATCACTTTCTCGTTGTGACAGTGAAAAGGCAGAAGAACAAAAAGGAAAAGTTATATCAAAGTTATTAGAGAAAAAAGATGTCCGAGCTTTGAGGTACATAGGTTTAGGGCCTCTGGGGTTTGTAAACAACTCATTAAGAAGAGATTGTTGGTACGAATTATTGGCGTCCCAGTTGCTTATTGATGATGCAACAGAGTACATTACACCAGTGGAAAAACATAAAGATGAAGGTCAGGTGATATTGGATGCAGAAAGGTCTTTTGGTGGAATTGTCGACAAAAACTTGAAACTGCAATTGAGAAAACTACTGGTGGAGTTAATTACTCGGGTATTGAGAAAGTACCCAACGTTGAACTATTACCAAGGTTATCATGATATTGTATCTGTTTTCATCATGTGTTTTAGTTGGAATGTCACAAAAGAGAACGGACTGGAACTAGAAAATCTCTCATTGCAAGAAGAAATTGATATGGAAAGGCTGTTTTATTGCATCGAAGCATTTACCCTATTATATCTGAGGGATTTCATGATGAACTCACTAGATTTTTCATTTGAGCAATTGAGAGTAATCTCTTCATTGATAAAGGAATCAAACATGAAATTCTATAATCTATTCAAATTTGACGAAAATGAGCCCCTTTTCGCTATTGGGTCAATATTGACAATCTTTGCACATAATTTGAAACCTATAGATAGCGGTGACAACAATCTTCATAAAATTCTTTTCCAGATATTTGACATGACAATATCGATGCAATCTATGCGTCTACCTTTGATCATATACAAGAACCTGCTATTGCAAAATGCATCTGAAATTTCGAAGCAAATAGAAGCTAATTCTGATTTCTTCGAGAACGATTTTGACCTGCGCCATGGTGCTATACAAACAGTTTTACAGAAAAAACTGTATGATGAGGCGCTTTGGGAAGAAGTCTTGCAAATAACTAGAAAAGATGCGACTACTGCCAGCAAGAAGGCTTTGAAACGGGTGAGTCTAAATAAATATAGTGCATTACTCAATACAGCATGTGGAAAGCCAGGATGCTTCGATATGAGCACCATTATCTTCTATTTGAGCGAACAAACAAAGATGAACGAGCAATACAAGGAAGAAAAGTATCATGGTGTCGCCGCCAGATCCAAAACAAGGGCGTTGGTCCAAAGACTTGGCCATTTTTTACCCTCCAAATATAACAGGTGGAGCAAAATTTCTTTACTTATCGGGATTGTAGCTATCCTGTACCAATTACGGACTACAAGGTCGTTGAGTTTAGTACTCAATCTACGTTACATGATCTCCACGAAGTTGAAAGACTTATCACATATAAATATAAATTTGCACCACGTTAGTCACATCTGGGTGGATCCGATTAGGGACATTTTGAAACTGGGGCATCCAACTAGATAGCATACAATATACCTTATATACCCATGACATAGAAACAAACTCATATGTAAGGTATTATTATAAAGTGCTTCTTTAAAATTCGCTGCGGAATTTTCTTCGAGGATGACTCAAATAAGAAAAAACGAAAATTCTGAAAGAGAGATTTTTAGTATGGAGAAAACCAGTACTCCTGCATAAGATATCAAGGTATTAGATAACTCTCAAGATGGTTTCCCAATTTGCTATTGAGGTGCGTAACCTAACGTACAAATTCAAAGAGAGCTCCGATCCGTCAGTTGTTGATATCAATCTTCAAATCCCATGGAATACAAGATCTTTAGTTGTGGGTGCCAATGGTGCTGGTAAATCCACCCTTTTGAAATTACTAAGTGGTAAGCATCTTTGCCTTGATGGAAAAATCCTGGTCAATGGTCTTGATCCATTCAGTCCATTATCTATGAATCAAGTGGACGATGATGAAAGTGTTGAAGATTCGACGAACTACCAAACGACCACTTATCTAGGTACGGAATGGTGCCATATGAGTATCATTAATAGGGATATCGGCGTCTTGGAACTATTAAAAAGTATTGGATTCGATCATTTTAGGGAAAGAGGTGAAAGATTGGTCAGAATCCTGGACATCGATGTACGTTGGAGAATGCACAGGTTAAGTGATGGGCAGAAGAGAAGAGTTCAGTTAGCCATGGGGCTCTTGAAACCTTGGAGAGTTTTACTACTTGATGAGGTCACTGTGGATCTCGATGTTATTGCCAGAGCAAGACTTCTGGAGTTTTTAAAATGGGAGACCGAAACCAGAAGATGCTCAGTGGTCTACGCTACACATATTTTTGACGGCTTGGCCAAATGGCCTAACCAAGTATACCATATGAAATCAGGTAAGATTGTGGATAATTTAGATTACCAGAAAGACGTAGAGTTCTCTGAAGTAGTCAATGCTAAAGTTAATGGACAAGTGGCCTTTGAAAATGACAACAATAAGGTTGTTATTAGTAAAGTGAATAGTTTGCATCCATTAGCACTAGAATGGTTGAAACGTGATAATCAAATTCCTGACAAAGAGATTGGTATATAAGTGAGTATATATAACTGCAAAGACCCCCTGTATAGAAAATATGTATCTTAGTGGAAAATGTGATTTGACTATTTAAGTTATAGAAGTAGTTTGTGATCCTAAAAAAAGGAAAACGACAGAAGTCTCATAGAAGCAAAGAGGCCAGATGAAGAAGAGAGGCAACAAAATTCACGCCCATCTTAATGAAACTGGATAGTATAGACATTACACACTGTCAGTTGGTCAAATCTACTAGAACTGCTAGGATTTATAGGTCGGATACATATGCCATTAAATGTCTAGCACTAGATTTCGATATCCCGCCACATAACGCCAAATTCGAAGTATCGATATTAAACAAACTGGGCAACAAATGTAAGCACATCTTACCTCTTCTAGAGTCTAAGGCTACCGATAATAATGACCTATTGTTGCTGTTTCCCTTTGAAGAGATGAACCTTTATGAGTTCATGCAAATGCACTATAAAAGAGATAGAAGAAAAAAAAATCCCTATTACGATTTGCTAAATCCCAGTATCCCAATTGTTGCGGACCCCCCAGTTCAGAAATATACTAATCAATTGGACGTCAATCGGTATTCTTTGTCCTTTTTCTGGCAAATGGTTGAAGGGATTGCATTCTTACATGAGAACAAGATCATTCACCGCGACATCAAACCGCAAAATATCATGCTAACAAACAATACCAGCACCGTATCCCCAAAGTTGTACATAATTGATTTTGGCATCTCATATGACATGGCAAATAACTCACAAACAAGTGCGGAACCCATGGACAGCAAGGTGACGGATATAAGCACAGGAATTTACAAGGCCCCAGAAGTGCTTTTTGGAGTAAAATGCTATGATGGTGGCGTGGACGTGTGGTCGTTGTTGATAATTATTTCTCAGTGGTTCCAGAGAGAAACAAGCCGTATGGGGCACGTTCCGGCCATGATTGATGACGGCAGCGACGACATGAACTCAGATGGAAGCGATTTCAGACTGATTTGCTCAATATTCGAAAAGTTGGGCATACCGTCCATTCAGAAATGGGAGGAGGTTGCGCAACACGGCTCGGTTGATGCATTTGTTGGTATGTTTGGTGCAGATGGCGATGGTAAGTATGTACTGGACCAGGAGAAAGATGTACAGATTAGCATCGTTGAGAGGAATATGCCTCGACTGGACGAGATTGCGGATGTCAAAGTCAAGCAGAAGTTCATTAATTGTATCCTGGGGATGGTTTCATTTTCACCAAACGAAAGATGGAGCTGTCAAAGAATCTTGCAAGAATTAGAAAAGCCATAATAAGAAGAATATATAGGTACATATATATATATATATATATGAAATGAAAAGTACGAGGGTAATCACTTTTTCCTTTGAAGAGCTAGTTTTATTAAGTCGAAGCAGTTCTTCATGTACGGTAAGTTCTTGTTGCAAGCGGTCACACCCATATGTCCAATACGGATATACTTGGGTCCGATGTCCTTGTGAATACCTCCGGCAATGACTACACCGTGTGACTTTAAAAAAGCAATGACATCAGGAGGATCTGCTACGTATACGGCTGTCAACCCGTGCGCAGACATGTTAGAAGGATACCTACTGACGGATGTCAATTGCAAGCCATTAACCAAACTGTCTTTAAACCAATCACTCATTTCACGGTGCAAATCCCATCTCTTATGCAACCCCTCTTCGAGAATTTCTTTCAAGGCTACATCAAGGCTATTAATTAGTTGTACGGGTGGGGTTGCAAAATAAGCTCCTTTACCAGCCTCATAATTTTCCATTATTGGTGTCCATCTTCTCAACGAGGAAAAATACCCATGTACATGACCATTTTTGCTGTCGTTGAGTGCATAATCCATGAATCTGCTACTGCATAGCGAGATAGAAAGACCCGCTGGAGCGCCAATAGCCTTTTGCGAAGCAGTCAAGGCGAAATCCACCCCCCATTCATCAAATTCAAACTCTTCGCATCCAATCGAGCATACAGCATCGACTACGAAGAATGTTTCCGGCGAAGTCTGCTTAATCGCTTGCGAAATGGCTTTCAGATCGGACAGCACTGCCGTTGAAGTGTCAACGTGCGTAACCGTGACAGCCCCATAGCTATTTTGCGACAACTTTTCAGTAATCAGTTCTAAGGGAACTGATTCGCCTATCTTGAGGGGCCTAACAACATCTACTTGCGCACCGTAGCTACGCAGACAGTCAGCAAACCTGTCAGAAAATGTCCCAGTGGATACGACCAGCACGTTCTTGTTGGGGGCCTTCGAAAGAATAAAGTTCGAGGCAAATATGTCCCACCCCAACGTACCAGAGCCGGCAAGCACAAAAGGCTGCGACTTCGAGGCAGCGGCGGATTTGAAGACAGCTCTTGTGTTCTTTAGCACCCTTTGAAAAATAGAGACGAACTCAGGAGAGGTGTGGCCCAAGGAGGGAACGTCCAGGGCCTTCTGGACTGCTCCGCTTAGGATAATGGGACCTGGAATCAGCAGTGTATCTACAGATTTAGTCATCGTTGGTGTATTTAGGCTATGGAAAAAGAATTATATGAGCTTTCGTCCTCAACCAGTGCGATTATATAAAGACTGCGGAACAGAACATTCTTGGCCACTCCTCGAGGAGGACTACAGAGAGCCGTGAGAGTGAGAGTGATATGATGACCAAGGTCCTTTCGAAGGTATTTGATATAGTTATCACTCATTGGCCCGGAGTTAGGGGGAGATGTTCGCTTGCGGGAGCACGGGAGAAGGAACAGAGCGGCGTTAGCATCAAGTCTAAGGTTGAAAAGCTGCCCAACCTAAGGGCATACATCAAGAATTCTTTATAGTTTTATATAAAAAAATATATATATAGATAGATAGATAGATAGATAGATAGATAGATATGACACAAACAGATAGAAAAAAAGCAGAGTGTGGCTCTTTGAGGTGGAACCCCAGCCAGTCTTGCTCCTTGCAGCCAAAAAAGGGTCTTGTTCAAGAGCTATGTTCAGTGTCGCTGCCCAGTCGCCACAAATAATTGTAGGAGGGCGCGCCAACCTCACGTTTGCATTCTTGAAAAGCCTCTTCTTCTTCGGTTGAAGTAGCAAACACTAACCGGAGACAGAACAGTAGAAACCACTAAGCGAAAAAGAAATATATGAAAAGAAAAAACCCACCAACAGCGATAATAACGAGAAAATAAAATTATACCCTCTTGCGATTGTCTTCATGAAGTGATGAAGAAATCGTTCAATTCAAATGAATTCAAACCTGACTGCGCTTCGGACAGTACAAGCAAGCCGTCCATTTCTTAGTAATAAGAAAAGAATGGCTCTATTTGTTCAGGAAAAACTAGTATAAAAAAAAAAAAGCTTCCAATAACCCTGCATTCTGCTTTTGAAGGTACTTTAACCGGCTCCTCCCCCATCAGAGAACCACGACTAAAAAAAAAAAAAAAGAAAAAAAGCAGAAAGCAAAAGCTGGGGCTAGTGTTCTTGTTCACTGTAGTTTCCTGGTCATCGTAATCACGGCTGGATTACGCCAATTGTCAAGATCAATTGAATTGTCAAAGGGTAGACTGTTTCCCGCTATATCGTCGCAGAGTGGGTCTGCCAACGGCGAGGCCACCGCATCAAACAAATTGTTGTTGTCTACGGCAGGTAGCGTCGTCGACTCTGGTACATTTTCCGTCTTAAACATCTGCAGCTCCCATGAAGTCTCTTGGTCCGACGCGGAATCGCGCATACTCTTGGGCGACAAAGTCGCAGGCTCCATTGTACAGTTCAGAGGTGAAGGTGTGAACGTATCAGACGACGAGTGCGAACTGGCCCTGGTGTCCAGTGAAGCGCCCCTCGTACTCTGGAAATCCCTGTACTCGTCAAGAGAAGCAACAAAAGCGTCGTGGCTACAAGTCAACACGTCTTTGTGGTCAGCCAATTTTTCAAGGTTGACGCTGTTCAGTAAATTTTCCAAGAGAGAACATTTTCTCTCGAGATACTGCAGATGTAGTCTTTTTTTCTCTCTGCTCTGGTGAGCAGCTCTTCTGTTCCTCAAAATACGCTCGATCCTTCGCTGTTCCTTTTCCTCTTTTGTCTTGGCTCTTTTCCTTGGAGGCAGAGTCGACTTGAAGTTGGTAGGGATAGCCAAGTTCGATTGCGAATTACTAGTTAGTTCAAAATCAGTCATTTCCATAGTGGCGGTTGTTGTCGTAGGTGGGGGAGGAGGAGGTTGTTATGTTTGACACTGAGTTAAAGCCTTGGAAGTTTAAACAAAACAAGAAGACAAAAGAAGACAAGAAGAAAGGAAAATTTCGCTAAAAAACATAACTTTGTATTCATTTCTCGAGTTGTCCATTGAGGTGAAATTTCTTCTAATATATAGTGAATGAGGGAGCGAGAACAAAAGAGAACAAGGTGTTCAAAACCACGTTCATCACTCGGTACGATGTATATTTGCGACTCTTTTTAGCCCTACTTAATGCTGAGCCACTTTGCCTTACAACCCTCATAAATGTACTCTTACCCTAGCTGATTTTCCATATTGCCCTAGGTCTTGTTTATTGATGTCACGTGACTATATTTCCAGGTTTTTCTTTTTTTCCTCGTCCCTTTTGTGGGAAAAGAAAGCGTCCTTACTAAAAATGAGGGAGCTTTAACTTTAATATACAGCTTTTTGGCAGCTTGGTGTTGTTTTTCATTGTAAAAATAAGTTGTTGTTCGTATCACAGCATTTTCAACTTCTGCATTGTCTGCCGTTTTTTGTATAGATATAGACGTATATATATATATACAGAATTCTCTATCCTCTTAACCACTCCTGGAAGGCCTGCTGTAGAGGTTCTGGTGGGTGCTTTTACTGAATTCCTAACTCATCAAGCATTTTCCCTTTTTTTTTTTTCCCTTTCCTTTCTCTTGCCTCATTTGATAGAATAGATAAGCCCAGTAGAGGAAGACAGATGTTCAATAGAAGTAACACCGCAGGCGGATCTCAGGCTATGAAAGAGGGACTTGGCATAAACAAGCTCTCCCCGATATCATCGAATTCGAACCCAAGCTCATTGACTTCCTCCAATTATGAAAAATATCTGCAGCTGGCCACAGAGAAGAATCCGTGTATGATCTTGGAGCTGGAACTGGACGGCAAGGTGCGATATGGCTCTCCACAGTGGAACACGATCACAGGAGTCGCCGATGATAGTGGCTCTTCTCCGACGTACATTGCAGACCTCATTCTCGGATCCGATCAAGATAAAGGTGTCTTTCAAAAGGCCACAGACATGCTGCTCATGAATGATGACACCAGTTGCACTATAACGTTCAAGATAAAGGCAGCCGACTACGAAGGTAGTGCAGGCTGTGACGATGAAAGTACGATAACGACCTTGGAAGCACGTGGTATCTTGATCAGGGATGGCCACACACAGTTGCCCTCTCACACGATGTGGATAGTTAAGCCTCGCACAAACGACTGGTCAGACTTTTATGCCAACGAAGACGCTCAAGACGACATGGTCATCCAGTTATCCGATAATTGCGACGATATCGATATCCAACTTCCCGAAGAGTTCGCCAAGACGCTTGGGTTCGGCGCTAAGATCTTCGTGCAGTACTTGAAGAGAATACGACTGGAAATGATAATAGACGAGTTCAATCTACCTCTGCCAAAAATGGAACTATGCCGGGTCTGTGAGAACTTTGTCCCTGTTTGGTGGTTGGAGACCCATTCGCAAAGTTGCGTTTGCGAGCATAGGACGGAATCGCTCATACAATTACTACACGATAATCTTCTTGAGCAACAGGCGATCTTGGCAAACTTCACGAAAGATTCAGAGTATAAGGGCAGCCAGATACAGGTACGTTCCAACAACTTCCTTAACCAAGTTTTAGACTCCTTAAGAGAGCTGTGTCAGGACGCCATAGATATCAACCCGAGTGAAATGGTTCCTGATCATTACCACAGTCTTTCAACATTTCCTCAAGATAATGGTAATAATAACAATAATAATAATAATAATAATAATAATAATAATAATAATAATAACAATGCTTTGTTAGATCAATTCCCTATCCAAAAAGATACAGTTAGCTTGAATTCATATTTTCAGTTTTCCCCAAGGACTAACCACAACATTCAAAACGTCACGTCGTGGCAATCAAGATTCTTTCTCAATGATGATCAGGATCCTGGACTAGCTCTTTTGATTCACGATACTCTGGACTTGGCAAGGAAAAAAGTGGATGCCGTGTTGAGGTTGGATAACGCAATGACCTATTCTTTAAAGATTAAAAACGAGGTCAACAACTATGTGGTACAACTGATCCGCGAGCAAATTGAAATAAATAAGCATGCAATCCTAACTCACCCGATGAATTTAAGGTCTTCTTCCATATTTCATTCCCCACTGCCGCAAATTCACTCTCAACAACCAGAAGCCGAGAATCTCATATATTCCTCCTCTACTCCCCTGCAAGTCCAACACGACCAATGTGCGTCCTTTGAAGCACCCTCCAAATCTCATCTGAAGCCTATTCCTTTCCCGGTTTCTTCCATTGAAGAAACACCAACTGCAAATGATATCAGGCATCCTTCTCCTTTGCCCCGTAGTTGTAGCAACACCGTTATGAAACTACCGACACCTCGAAGGAAACTTGACTCAAACGGATTATTCTCTGATGCCTATTTAAACGCTGACATCATTCCGAACCCAAGTATCGAATCCACGATATCTATTGATAGAGATAATAACACTAATAGTAGGGGTGGTAGTATGAAACAGTATGGTATTGGTGACGCCTCCGACTCTCGGACTAGTAACTCGGAAAGACCTTCTTCCTCTTCGTCAAGGCTGGGGATAAGATCAAGATCCATAACACCAAGACAAAAGATAGAATACTCACATGTAGATAATGATGACCGCACCAACGAAATGCTGTCTAGAGATAAAGATTCTCTTCAACCTCAACCTTCCGTAGATACCACCATAACATCCTCTACTCAGGCGACCACCACGGGTACCAAGACTAATAGTAACAATTCCACAAACTCAGTATTACCAAAACTAATGACAAGTATTTCCTTGACCCCAAGGCGTGGTTCACCATCATTTGGTAATCTCGCAAGCCATTCTATGCAGCAGTCAAACAGTTTTAAACTGATTCATGATAAATCGCCGATATCTTCACCTTTCACATTCTCCAAGGATTTTTTAACCCCAGAGCAGCACCCTTCCAATATTGCCAGAACAGATAGTATCAATAATGCAATGTTAACTTCACCGAATATGCCATTATCACCCCTTTTATTGGCCACAAACCAAACTGTTAAATCTCCAACGCCTAGCATAAAAGATTACGATATCTTGAAACCAATCAGCAAAGGTGCTTATGGTAGTGTTTATCTAGCACGGAAAAAACTCACAGGAGATTATTTTGCTATAAAAGTTCTAAGAAAATCAGATATGATTGCTAAAAATCAAGTAACAAATGTCAAATCCGAGAGAGCAATCATGATGGTTCAAAGTGATAAGCCCTATGTTGCGAGACTATTTGCTAGTTTCCAAAATAAAGATAACCTTTTCTTAGTGATGGAATATTTACCAGGTGGAGATTTGGCCACTTTAATCAAGATGATGGGGTATCTGCCCGATCAATGGGCCAAGCAATACCTAACCGAAATCGTTGTCGGTGTGAATGATATGCATCAAAATGGGATCATTCATCATGACTTAAAGCCTGAAAATCTACTAATTGATAATGCAGGTCATGTGAAATTAACAGATTTCGGTTTATCAAGAGCTGGTCTGATTCGCCGTCACAAGTTTGTCCCACATAAGTCGTCGCTAAGTATCAGTTCCACTTTACCAATCGATAACCCAGCAAACAATTTTACCATGAACAATAACAATAGTAATCATTCTCAATTATCAACCCCAGATAGCTTCACATCAGATCATAAGCAGTATAATAGAAGCAAGAAGTCATCACTAGGTCAGCAATACGAACACTCAGAATACTCAAGTACTTCCAATTCCCACTCAATGACGCCAACGCCCAGTACGAACACTGTTGTTTATCCTTCATATTACCGTGGGAAGGACAGATCACACGGAAGTTCGAACATCGATCTCCCAGCGTCCCTTAGAAGAAGTGAATCTCAATTATCATTTTCCCTCCTTGATATTTCTCGTTCTAGTACTCCTCCCTTAGCAAATCCCACAAATTCGAACGCTAATAATATTATGAGAAGGAAATCACTCACTGAGAATAAATCCTTTTCTAATGACCTATTATCTTCAGATGCTATCGCAGCTACCAACACGAATATTAACTCGAATAATAACATTTCCCTTTCGCCAGCACCTTCGGATTTAGCTTTGTTTTATCCTGACGATAGCAAGCAAAATAAGAAATTTTTTGGGACTCCCGATTATCTCGCTCCAGAGACTATTGAAGGAAAGGGTGAAGATAACAAGCAATGCGACTGGTGGTCAGTTGGTTGTATATTTTTTGAATTACTTTTAGGGTATCCTCCATTCCATGCAGAAACACCAGATGCTGTTTTTAAGAAAATTTTATCGGGAGTCATTCAATGGCCAGAGTTTAAAAATGAAGAAGAAGAGCGAGAATTCCTAACACCAGAGGCAAAAGATTTGATAGAAAAATTGTTGGTTGTGGATCCTGCGAAAAGACTGGGTGCGAAAGGAATTCAAGAAATTAAAGATCACCCTTATTTCAAGAATGTGGATTGGGATCATGTTTATGATGAGGAAGCTTCTTTTGTCCCTACAATAGACAATCCAGAAGATACTGATTATTTTGACCTAAGGGGTGCAGAGCTCCAAGATTTTGGAGACGATATCGAAAACGATAATGCCAATATTTTGTTTGGTAAACATGGCATTAACACCGATGTTTCTGAATTATCTGCAGCTAATCTCTCTCCACCATTGAATCATAAAAATATTTTATCCCGTAAACTATCGATGAGTAATACCACTAATAGGAGCTCAAATAATTCCAACAGTAGCGTGCATGACTTTGGTGCACATACTCCGGTTAATAAATTAAGTATTGCTTCTGTATTAGAGTCGGTACCTCAAGAAATAGGATATATTACACCAAACGGGACCGGTACAACTACTACAAGTGCCAAAAACTCACCCAATCTGAAGAATTTGTCACTGGCTATACCTCCACATATGAGGGATCGCAGATCAAGTAAATTGAATGATTCACAAACGGAATTTGGTTCTTTTAATTTCAGGAATTTATCGGCTCTTGATAAAGCTAATAAAGATGCTATAAATAGACTGAAAAGTGAACATTTTTCTGAACAACCTGGAGTTCACAGAAGAACCTCTTCTGCGTCACTAATGGGGTCATCCTCAGATGGATCAGTGTCAACTCCAGGGAGTAACGCTTCAAACACTACATCTGGTGGCAAGTTGAAAATACATAAGCCTACCATATCCGGTTCTCCTTCAACATTTGGCACATTTCCCAAAACATTTTTGAGGTCTGATTCATTCTCCACAAGATCATATTCTCCTGAACGAAGTATTAGTATCGACTCGTCAACATTGTCAAGGAAGGGTAGTATAATCGGGGATAACCAACAAACGACAGCAAATAGCTCGGATTCACCTACGATGACTAAATTCAAGTCGCCACTATCACCTGCTAATACCACCACCGTGAGCTCATATTTTTCAAGACAGAGGGTTCTATCAAAGAGTTTTTCGCAACGGACCAATTCCAGTGATCTCTCGGCAGAGGAAAGCGACCGACTACAGGCTATATCAAGAGTTAACTCTTTAAGAAACAGGAGGCGTAGTGGCCGAAAGAGCTCGAGCACTTCTGAGATTGGATACCACATGGATGTTCTTGTTTGTGAGCCTATACCGATTCATAGATATCGGGTTACTAAAGACTTAGAAAATTTGGGCTGTACCGTCGTCAGTGTTGGTGCCGGTGATGAACTAGTTAGTAGAGCCACTAGTGGTGTAAGTTTTGACTTAATTATGACAGCCTTGAAGCTTCCAAAACTTGGTGCTATTGACATTGTTCAACTACTAAAGCAAACAAATGGTGCTAATTCGACAACACCAATTGTGGCCATAACAAATTATTTTCAGGAGGCGGCAACCAGTAGAGTCTTTGACGATGTTTTAGAAAAACCGGTAAAACTTGACGAGCTAAAAAAATTGGTGGCTAAGTACGCACTGAAAAAGTCTCAAGAAGATGAAGAGCATACTATATTGAGCGATTCTGATGAAACGCACTGATAAATTTTAAGATAAAGATAATTAAAAAAAATAACTGAATAAAAACTTTGCTTGAAAGCAAATCTGAGAATAATCATGGATTTTCCCCCGTTCATTAAAACGGAAGTTTTATATGATGTTTATTTTTTTCTCAATTACAATAACTTATATATATATATATATGTACGTATATATATTCTCCTTTGTTAGAGTTAATTTATGATCTAATTTCATTTCTCAATTTCGAGGCTAAATTAGAATTTTTGAAGTCCCTAATTTCATATTTTGTATCAAAACTTTAAAATCTGGAAATATTAAAAGCAGAATAAAACACATATATTATTCTATATAGTATTGTTACATATTTTGGAGAACGTCCTATTTAACCTATGAATGTGTCTATGATAGATCATTTTAATAGAATAAAAGCCATCTAGATATCATCTGGGAAAGAGAATTCAACCTTTTTTTTTCCTCGAGGGTCGAAATCATCATCCTCTGGAAGAATAGTTCTCCCAGCACTTAACAATTGGAAGTTATTAGGGCTTTGTGGTGGATTAATTTTTGGTGTTGACGGTGGTTTGTAATGCGACTCCCCCAAGAAGTCGTTTGATGATTCCACTTCCTTGTCTTCTCCTGGAAGGCATGCTTTATTCTTTATTTCGTCTTCGTGCATCGCTTGTTTTATAAGTTGTAACTCATGCATTAATGCCCCATGATCGACAAGAGCAGCATCTCTGCGTTTTTGCCTTGCTATCCCTTCATGTTCATCTGGATTTTCGTTTTCATTGTTATTGACGTCATTTTCTGGTAGGTCTTGCATATCTCTTCCTTCTTCGACAGCTTCTTCGACCATGACCTTCCATTTGGATTTCTTCGGTTTCAACCACTTCGGCACCCAACTGTTATGCTTTTTTCTTTCACTTAGTTTTTTTTGGGCTGCATCGACATCATTTATTAATTTCCTTTTTCTTTTCACTTCTTCTGGGTTCATCATCTCCTCTATCTCGACAAACTCCTCACTTAAAACAGCAATACCAATTCTTTTTAATAACTTAGGCATGCTTTTACGATAATTCAAATGACCATCAACAAATTCAGTGCAATTAATATTCTCGATACCTTCAACGTTTTCTATCGTAGAAATACCCATAACAGCACTAAATCCACCAGCAGCAGCTCTAAATAAATATGCTAAAAACCAATCTTTATCCGAATAACCATTTACAAACCTCCCACTAACTACAGATCTTGCCATGACTAGTTGCTCCTTTTTCATGACAGCTGGTGTACCGAATAGATAAACGTTTTCAATCAAACCTAGAGCCTTTTTCTTGCACAATTCGATTAAACAAGAAAAAATGACCCTCGCACCTATTGAGAAGCCAACCAGTGTAATGGGGCGGGCACCTAAATTTCTTGCAATTAGGGTGTCAGCAAGAATTTTGCCTGCAGACCAAGCTCTGTCCAAAGAAACATTCCACGGATTATCTAAAATATAACCCAATTTCGATAAAGCCATCGGCCATTGGATAGAACTGATCAAGGCTGTTAAAACAGTGGCACCCAAAATTTGTTGAAGCGAGGTGGTAAAAATTTCGGTAGCTACAATACTGACCGTTTGACCAATAGACTTTAGCATTTCGGGCTCCCAATATAACGAGTACAGGTCACCTTCAACAGGGTCCACCGTAGAAAATGGCAATCTAACATCATCTTCGTTACCAACCATCCAGCCTGACACTGTTAGGATTAGATTAACCCTTCTATTATTATGCAGTGGCCTGAACTCAAAAGTTCTCACACTTCCCATCCTTTTTGACATACCTCTAGCACCGATGTTGGCACCAATAGCAGTACTTGAAACGGCAACAACAGTGGTACCACCCACTCCGGTCAAGAAACTTGTAGCACCAGTAATACCTATTGTTGACAAACCAGCAGCAATCCCCCCGCCAATGACGGGGGCTAGTAAACCACCACTTAGTCCAAGGACCAAAGAACCACCTACCATGGCAAGTGCGACATATGCCATTTTCTTTCTTCTTTTGCTTCTCCGTCTATTTCTCATGTGATCTTGTTCATCCCATACTTGATCTTCTGTAGATTGTTCCATGTCTAAGGAATCTGTTACTCGTCTTTCAAATTCACAAATTTCCAAGCTAGTCATATTCAAGACTTTGGCAAAATTTATCAACAAAGTCCTTGACCTCGAATCATAGGTGGAGGATTGCAAGCATATTAGGAAAAGATCACATATAATGGTCCACGCCACATCTATATTTAATTTGTCTTGGCTTTTGACATTTTCCGGATCGAGTACTTTTCCTGGAACGTCCGAAGATAACGATGATTGTTTAGCCTTTGGTGTTTCAGGTGTTGCGGATTGTTCTGGGTCGGGAGTACTAGCCTGTACTGAGCCATTTTGTTCATTTGGACTCATTCGTTCCGTAGTTTCCTCTATACCGTCTTCTTCGTGGTCTCTATCATTCTCCCATGGATTATCAATGCTCTGAGTGGTTTTCAAACATTTACACAAATCTTCCAATTGGATTTTGTGCAGAGAAAGCTTCTCAATCATAACAATTTCTTCTTGAGATATCCCCAAATGATCATATAGCCGTGATAAAACCACAGTTTTCCAAGCAGCCATATCCTTCTGGGTAAACTGTAATCTATGTGCTAGTTTCTTGTGGGATTTAATGTCAATACAAAGACACAGCGTAGCCAAATTCGTGCACATTTGATTTGCCAAAATGTTTATTGCACCTACGTAGGCAAACTTCTCCATATCAGATAGCAGATTTTTCGTTATGTTTAACTGCGAGTCCCGATTCAAGTCGTTCACTGGTTCCACGTCGTCCTCATATTCGTCATAAGAATCATCATCATCGTCATCATTATTTTTTTCATTGTTCAAGGATGTAGTCGAAGGGGAAGAAGTCAAATTTACGGAAGTTTGCGAACTGTTAATTTTCTTTTTCAGTACTTTGTGGTCAAAAAGGAAATCTGTTTTTTTATTTGTTCGATAGGATCGTTGGGCTTGCTGCTCAGCGGCCATTTTCGTATAGTCAAATCTAGAATCATTGACACTTTTGCAATTTTTTCCTGGAGGAACTGTGGGAGACGTCTCAGAGGCTTGTTCTGAGTTTCTAACCTTGGAAGTCAACTCTAGTTCGCCTCTGTGGTTATATATATTGAACGATGAGACAGCGGGCATCTCTTGCCAGCCTCCATCATCTGAATCAGAGTCGGAGTCTGAATTGCTCCTGGACTTTGTACCTGGAACAGGATCCGTATCGTGCACAGATTTAAAAGGGTCCAGCAAACTAGGTTTATCGGCCCGATCAATACCGCTATCTGCTTCATTAGGACTGCACACTGACTGTGATGAGGGAAAACCTGTGCCCTCTTTTCCTGCTTCTCCCTCATGTAAAGCATCTTCGGTTCGTGTTCCGTCTTCTTCTCTTCGTTTAAAAACTTCTTCTTTAGCCTGTGTATGCATAACAGTTAAATCATCTTGATTACTCAAGCCGCAATCATGTTCGGGGCTTGAGTTGGATTCTTCATCAGTATGCTCCCCTGACTCCTTCAAATGCCTCGCTATCTTCAAGCCTTTCAACTGTATACCTAAATCTTCCTCCGAATCGGACATCTTTTAGTACTGTAATGTTTAATCTTCTCTTTTAACTCTGCCTCTATTACGTTCGAGAAACCCTTCCACTATGCTTTCCAATCACTAATAGAATCACTAAAACTAACTGTACCAGCCAGTAAGGAAAATACGAAGCTATTCAAACTCGGAAACAAACTAGCGTATGGTATAATTCTCTATTAGTAGTACACACCCTTTCCTACTACCACGATAGGATCGTTTATTTGCACCGCATTTCCTTTCATATTCTTAAAGCATTAAGGTCGGCAAAATATCGAGACTGCTTTCTCCATGTCAACACCCGTACATATTCAGAGATAACACCCATAAATTATACAAAAAAGTTTCCAAACTTTTTTTTTTAGACAACGCGAGCCGAATGGATGAATTTTTCAAGCAAAAAAGAGCTAATTACCTAAATGATTCATATATGGATTATTAAAGTACACGATTAATTGATAATTATTGATTTTTTTTGAACATCTGGGATCATAAAAACACCGTAGCACAGTAAACCTATATCGTTTCACAAATATCAACCACAATGGCTCCAAACGTACGTTAATTTTCGTTCCTATGTCACAATTAGAGAACATGAAAGAAAATAAAATCTTTAAAAAGTTTGTCTATTCCTACAGTTCATTGAACAGTCCCGCTTTCACAGCGAACTAGTGGATTCCATCTCGAAGTTACATTTTTATGTATTCAGCTATTCTGTATTTTAAAAATTCACCCCTTATAGCTTTAACAGAGGCAATGCGCTTTCTCTAGCTATATGAAGTGATTGTTAATAGCAGTAGGCCAGACATTTTTTCCTCGTCCAAACGACAAGGATGATTTCATCTCAGTTGGGATTACTAACATAAAACTGTAACAGACTTCCAGAAAGCAAAAAGTTATCAAAACCTTAACCGTTGACGTTTCCTCTCCAACTGAAAACGGAGTCTTCGATCCGGCTTCATATTCCAAGTACTTAATCGATCATATTAAAGTAGATGGTGCCGTAGGAAACTTAGGGAACGCCATTGAGGTTACTGAAGATGGTTCTATAGTCACTGTAGTATCCAGTGCCAAATTTTCTGGTAAATACTTGAAATATCTAACAAAGAAGTATTTGAAGAAGAATCAGCTAAGAGACTGGATCAGATTCGTCTCTATAAGGCAAAACCAATACAAATTGGTTTTCTATCAAGTCACCCCTGAAGATGCTGACGAAGAAGAGGATGATGAATAAATAGACACTCACATGTATATTAATTTATAAAATGCTATTCATATCATAATTCACCACCCTTAATATATCCTTTTGTCCCTCTTTTGATTTACATATTTTATTTTTGCAATATGTCACTTCACGAAAATTAGTGAAAAATAGAAAAGAAAAAGAAATGCTTTAGCTTTTGAAACACGAAGATCATCAAAAACCTTTAAGAAAAGCAACTACCCCAATTCCGCAAGCCAACCAAGCATTTATCAGCACATCATGTCCTTCTTCAACTTCAAGTATGTTCACACTGTTGTCGTTTTTATTTTCTTCTGGACCTGCGTTATCATTTTACTAACTAGCCAACACACCTAATCAAATCATTTGATCCTACGTGTATACTTTGCAAAACAGAGCATTCGGAAGAAACTCAAAGAAAAATAAAAACCAGCCCCTTAATGTTGCTCAGCCGCCAGCAATGAACACCATTTATTCAAGCCCCCACAGCAGCAATTCCAGATTATCGTTAAGAAATAAACATCATTCGCCTAAGAGGCATTCTCAAACAAGTTTCCCCGCACAAAAGTCTACGCCGCAATCACAGCAATTGACATCTACCACACCACAGTCTCAACAGCAAGAAGCTAGTGAGAGATCAGAATCACAACAGATAATGTTTCTCAGCGAACCGTTCGTAAGAACTGCTTTAGTGAAAGGTTCATTTAAAACAATAGTACAATTGCCCAAATATGTGGACCTGGGAGAGTGGATAGCGTTGAACGTTTTCGAATTCTTCACAAACTTGAACCAATTTTACGGAGTAGTAGCGGAGTACGTAACGCCTGACGCGTATCCAACAATGAACGCTGGCCCTCACACCGATTATTTATGGCTGGACGCAAACAATAGACAGGTTTCACTGCCAGCTAGTCAGTACATAGATTTGGCCCTCACGTGGATAAATAACAAAGTGAACGATAAAAACTTGTTTCCGACCAAAAATGGGCTACCATTCCCGCAGCAATTTTCGAGAGATGTGCAGAGAATCATGGTACAGATGTTCAGGATATTCGCACATATTTATCACCACCACTTTGACAAAATTGTGCACTTGTCATTAGAAGCTCATTGGAATTCATTTTTCTCTCATTTCATTAGTTTTGCAAAGGAGTTTAAGATCATTGACAGAAAGGAAATGGCTCCGCTGCTACCGTTAATTGAAAGCTTTGAAAAACAGGGCAAAATTATTTATAATTAGAAGTGAACACAATTATTATTATTAGTTACCATGGGTCACTCCTATTTTAGACACTTAATATAAACAATTAAAAAGAATGAAAAATAATGCAAACGATAAACGCTAAGTATGTATATATATATATATATATGTACAAGTTAAATAAAAATAACACAAATAAATTTTAGCTTGTAGTTCACGGCTCACGAAAAAAAATATTGACTGTTTCTCAATACTGTAACATCAAAATCACCTTTAGGTGGGATTTCAGGTAATCTCAACGGTAAAAGAACACTCATACCGCTATTTTCATCTCCACCGTTTTCTAGTTCAAGTGCGTCCAAGTCAGTGATGTCTTCAAATAATGATACAGTTGTAACCATCTTTTCACCAACATTTCTATCTTCTATTAGAGGGCTGTTTAATAATTCTTGCCTTTTTTTCTCAAAATAAATTTCATCTGCTAATGTAGTACTTCTTCCTAATTTTCTGGATAAATCTTTACGGATTCTAATAATCTTTTGAGCCAAATCCGTAGATCTCTTCAACTTTCCAATCTTGACGTAATTCTTATACCTTTGGTCAAACTCCTCCTTCAATCTTAAAACCAGATCTACCTCATGGAGTTTGATAAACTGTTCCCTTAACACCACATTCATAGTGTCTATATCAGATGCATGCGTCCAGTAAGAATCATGAACTGATGCGAAATCTAATCCTTGCTTTCCACATTCTGCTGCACTTAGCAACATATGTGAAGCATCCAGCGAATGGATGAAGTTCGGTGGAAGACCTGCCTTTTGCCTTCTTGCATTAACAGGGTTGACAGCGAAAGGATCGCTAATAAAGACAGTTTGCAAATTGGTCTCAACTTGCTTTTTGCTTTCTTCACGATATGGCTGAACAATTGGTAGTCCTAGTGGTGTCGTCCATATGACGGATGACATAAAGTCGGGTTTATTACCGTTCTTGAACGATTTTTCATCAACATCCAACCTGATAGATTTGGAAATTCTTTTCGCACTTTCACCTAACCAATCCTGAATTAAATGCGCACTATGAAATAACTCGCGGATAGCACTAAAAACATGTTTGGTTAGGTATTTAGAAAAGTCTAAGCTTTCTTTACGATCATCAAATATTGGGCTTAATTGTTTAGCAATTTGAAAAGTAGCCCCGACGTAGGTAACACCATAAACGTTTGTCATGACGGTTTGCTTGACAACCTTTCTAGTAATCTTATCCTTCAAAATTTTGGCGTTTTCGTCTCCTTTTTCTGCTGCAATTTCTAATCTTTTTTGCACCAACCTTGCAACATGAGCATAAACATCTTGTGGTTTATCGCTCGGAACCAAATTCACTTGAGTAGCCCCTTCAACGTCACCACCCAAGGCAGCATAATGTTGCAAACCATTGCAAGTACCGTCTTGATGAACCGGTTGATGAGAGATAAACTCCTCTGGATTATCCATTTTCATAACTTCATTCAATTCAAAGCATGTGGCCAATGCTTGCCATGGCTTATCAGCAGTAGTCCACCAACGATCTCCCGTTAAGGGATTTTCCGCAGAATCCTTGATGTCCTGCAAATGAGACTCAGTAAATGCAACACGATCCTTTAAGGGTAACTTATCAAATCCGAACAGATTTGACAAATGAATCTTTAACCACTTGAGACCAGAAGGTCCTAATTTTTTACCGTGCCAAAAAATCAAAAGGCCACGACTCATATCATTACCAAGATGATTGAAATGTGGAGACAAAGGATAAGCACGTCCCCTAAAGTCCAAATTATGTGGAAAGTACAGCTTTTCGCCCAAAAATGCCCTTGCAATTTCCAATTTGTAGTTCGTATCACATCTATTTGATCTATCTGAAGAGAATTTATTAGCAATTGTTTTGACTTGAAGTTTCCAGGCTCTCAAAATGGTAGGGTCGGAGTTCTTCGGAGGAGCTGGTGGTAAAACCATTTCGTCTTGTGCACCTGGAATATCTAGGAAACCTTCACCTTTATTCCAAACTTGTGAAACCACATCAAAAACTTTTCTGTTGACAGTCCACGGTGTTCTACCCAGAACATTCAAACCATCATAAACGCGGTCTATATCACCATTATCGGAAGCAGCTTTCAAATATGCTACTTGTTCGGGTGAGTCTTTTGTTCTTAAAAGGGTAGATTGTGTATAATGATATCCACCTGATCTCCAATTAACCCAGGGTTTGGGTTCCACCAACATTGGTAATAATTGTGGTTGGACAGAGGCAATCAATCTTTCACCGTTCAATTGACGAATCAAAGTCTTGTGAATCTTCAAGACACCCAATTTGGAACCATTGTGGTACTGATAACCATGCGCAAAAGCTGGAGCTTCACCGTGAACCTTAGCTTTTGTCACAGGGTCAACACCTTGCACAGATACCTTAGCGACTTGAATCAACATTGAGATTAATACCGAACCGATTCTGGCCCTAATACTCTGAGGCCACAAAATTTTCGACTGCTCAATTTGAGATGATCTGAATACAGATTTAGCATTTTGTACCAGTTTTTTGAATTCTGGTGATTTCTTGTTAACATCTCTGAACGCTTGAGATTCGCTTTTCAAAACCTGCTCGGATCTAAATTCCATTTCAATAGCTTTACCCACTGATATAACCGCTCTTGCGGTCCTCATACCTTCAATAACACCACCCGTAGAATTTAACTTTAATAGTTCCAAAATGGTGATGACACACATTTTACCAGGGTCAATCAAGGTTAAGTATGGTCCATATCCAAGACGGTTCGTGTCAACTTTATTCAAGCTTTTCTTATCTGATAGTTTTTCTGACAATAATGACCTACAATGATTAATTTCTTCCTTCACTAGAGGTAACATTTCATTATACCATTTCCACAACTTAACGTTTAAATTCTTTTCAATTGAAATGTCACCTCTAGCTTTTGCCTCTTCAAAATCGTGCTTCCAACGCTCTCTTGCGGCTTCCGTTGCACGGTTTTCAAGTACCTTTTGTCTATCTTGGTTAAATATATTTAATGCGCTTTCGAATGCCTTCTTTTCCTCTAATGTTGGCAGTGAATTGTAAATCTCAAAAAAATTTATAGAATTATTATTATCGTCGTTTTTCGTAGGTTTCATTTTCAAAACATTATCATTGGCATCAAATTTGAATTTAGAAATTTGCTCTTTCTGTTCCGGCGTTAATGATAATCCCAGCAAAGTATGCCTGATTACTCTCATTCCAATAGTGTCTACAGCTATAAGCTTTTCAGCGTCTTTTGACAAGACTTCTGTTGAACCGTGGAATGAAACTTCCCGAAGAGGATCCAAGGAAGGTTTTTTTATAGAATCAGAGCTTGCATTTGATGCTTTATGCAATTTTGAATCGTTCTCAGCTTCCACTTTGTTCAAACCCTCCTCATTTTCAATATTATTTACAGGTGTAGGAGATAGCGTAAGTGATTCTAATATTGGTCTTACAGAATTTGGCAGTTGCGATGGTGTTATAACCTTTAAGTCATTCATTAAAATATTCAGATCTGAAATGGTCAAAATATCTAGGCAGGAGAAAATTTCCCTAATACCATTCACGCTCATTTTCAAGTAGGCAGAGATTATAGGCTTCAAAAGCATCGAGCTTGTCGTTGAATGGAAGTTCAAAGCGTGATGAATCATTATTGCCAAAGTTTTGTCATTATAATTAACGTCTTTAAAACTTGTCTCCAAATCATTTGTTAATTTTTCGTTCATTTTTAAAATAGGGAAATTAGGGTCATTTTTGGAAAATGAATTCAAGTACATGTTATAATCCTCGATAAATCGCTGCTTATGTTCAGGTACCAGGTACAGTGACTCCAATATAGAGAACGCTCTTTTCATTAGATTCGATTGCAAGCATGCTTCTAACAGAGACCATAATTGCATAACGTCTCTAGTTCTTGTCATCGAGGTTACTGCTGAGGCATGCGATTTATTGAAAGGGTCAAACTCTAATTCTGAAGGATTTTTCCATTGGTAGGATATGCTGCTCTTGGCGTCTTTCCTGTTTTTGTTGAACAAAGGGAAATCATTTGAACTTATTATACCCGACGTTGTAGATGAGGTTGGGGACGAGCCTGTTACAAGGGGGTCTTCAGATATTAATATTGTACTTGTTGAGTCCGGAGATGGTTTAAACAGCTTAGATCCCTTTGAAGATATTAACCGTCTTTGTAACAGGGATGTTTTCACGAGCGATTTATAGGCCGGTCTCAGCATATTGAGTGAATATCAAAGAGGGGGAGGAACTGATCCAAGGAATGTATAAAATGTAAAGAAGCAGAACACAAATGGTATATGAACAGGAGATCTGCTTTTGTTTCTGATCTGGGGTAGGTAGTCCTTTTGAAGCGACTTTCTTAAAAACTATTCACAAGCTGGTGGTATCTTTTGTAAAAGCTGGTGGCTATAATCGACGACACCTATCTTTTTACCAATATCTTCACGGAGAGGCTAAAATCAACGTCGTTATTCTTAAAGTTTTCCATTTTCTTGAAATTAAAAAGAAAAAAAACCGAAATAATGAAAAATTCGGGGTTAGCCTTTGCCAAAGTGTACCCACCCACAATTTACCCAGAATTTTTATTCATGCAACCCCAGATCACTGAATACGAAATGTATATCATTTTTCACGCGGGGTTCCAACTATGGCGGCTAGATGATGAAGGAATAATAAGCAACCTACTGCTAAATAAAAGGACTGAAGCAGCGTATTGTTGATAATCAGACCTATGCTTGGTACAAAATTGTAATGGAATTATGGAAATAACAATATAAAACACAGTTTTTTGTTCATGATTAGTTCTCAACAAAATTCTGGGGAAACAGGTGGAATACCATAAGCACCGCTTCCACAATCATCAACATGTTGTAATCTTCTTTCTTTGGAAGCAGCAGTCCTTTATTACTTTTCTTTTAGTAAATCCCTGATCTGCGTAATATTGCAAGTTCTTTTTTATCGGCCTCCTTATATATATATATCTATATTCACTAATACTCGGGGTGTTTTTTTTTTTTTTTAGCCGCTGAAGTGAGGATCAAAAAATCAATAGCTCGGAAGGTTAAAGGTTGTTAAGATAGTATATACATATATATGTACATATACATATACATATATACATTTTGAATTACATACTTCAGTAGGGAATGGTATAAATTTTTTCGTACGGTAATATTTTAAAGATATTTAATTAGTTTTTTTGATTTTTGTTTATTTTGCTCCAAGTGCTTCAATCCTAGAGAAGAAGAAAGGTAAGAAAAAGAAAGGAAAGCAACTTAATTATTCAAAATTCTCAGTGATTGGTTCATCTTGGTTTCGTGGAGCACCAAAATCGCCATTTTCGTCGACTTCTTCATCATCTTCTACAGTAGCCTCTTGGTATTGTTGGTATTCGCTAACCAGATCATTCATATTAGATTCAGCCTCAGAGAATTCCAATTCGTCCATACCTTCACTAGTATACCAGTGCAAGAAAGCTTTTCTTTTGAACATAGCGGAAAATTGGTCACCAACTCTCTTGAATAGCTCTTGAATAGATGTGGAGTTAGCAATGAAAGTAGCAGCCATGTCCAAACCTTGAGGAGCGACAGAACACACAGCAGTTTGCACATTGTTGGGGATCCATTCCACGAAATAGTCTGAGTTTTTAGATTGCACTTTATGCATTTCATCTTCCACCTCCTTAACGGAAACTTTACCTCTAAAGAAGGCTGCAACGGTAAGGTATCTACCGTTTCTTGGATCGGCAGCAGCCATCATGTTCTTGGCATCAAACATTTGCTGTGTTAATTCAGGGACAGTCAAAGATCTAAATGATTGAGAGCCAATTGCCGTCAATGGAGCGTAGCCGACCATGAAGAAATGTAAACGTGGGAATGGGACAAGATTAACAGCCAACTTTCTCAAATCAGAGTTCAATTGGCCGGGATAACGCAATGAAGTTGTCACACCAGACATGACGCTCGAGACCAAGTTGTTCAAATCTCCATAAGAAGGTTGATTCAACTTTAAGGTCCTTTGACAGATGTCATAAAGTGCTTCGTTATCGATACAGAATGTTTCATCAGAGTGTTCTACCAATTGGTGCACAGACAACGTGGCATTGTATGGTTCGACAACGGTGTCAGAAGTCTTTGGAGAGGGCAAGACGGAGAAGGTGGCCATCATACGATCAGGAAACTCTTCCCTAATCTTCGAGATCAAAAGCGTACCCATACCGGAACCGGTACCACCACCAAGAGAATGTGTGATCTGGAAACCTTGAAGGGAGTCGCATCCTTCGGCCTCTCGTCTAATAACATCCATGACGCTGTCTACAAGCTCAGCACCTTCTGTGTAGTGACCCTTGGCCCACACGTTGCCCGCAGAACTTTGCCCAAAGATATAATTGTCAGGTCTAAACAAATTCCCGATGGCAGAATTGCGTACTGCGTCAATCGTCCCAGGTTCTAGATCGACGTTAATAGATCTTGGAACCCACTTCCCAGAAGATGCCTCGTTGAAGTACACGTTCAGTCTCTCCTTCTGGATATCGTCATGGCCGTGATATGTCCCATTGAAATCCAAACCGTGCTCACCACAGATAGTTTCCCAGAATGCAGCACCAATTTGGTTACCACACTGACCTGTCGAGATATGAATGATTTCTCTCATTATATTACTTTGTGGAGATTTTGCTTTTGTAGTTGTAATAGCTGCTATGTCACTCCAATTGCCTCACCACTACTTCACTTAGATCTATTAAAGTTTTCGTGTTTGTTTTAGTTTTTGTTGTTTTTTCTGTTTTTTTCCTTTTTCCTTGTGGCGTCGCCTAGGTCACTGTACACGTATATCGTGACCCGGCGCCAAATTCCTGATAGTACTATTTTTTTTGGCCCATGGGGGGAATAAAGAAAAAGAAGAGAAGCCAGAACAAATTCAGCGATTAAGTGCACCAGTTTTGAGGAGGATATCTTTACTGTTAGGCCCAGGTTGAAATAAATAAAACAAGAAAAGCACTAATATGAATAGCGAGTACGATTACCTGTTCAAACTGCTGTTGATCGGGAATTCCGGTGTCGGGAAGTCCTGTTTACTTTTGAGGTTTTCGGACGACACATATACCAACGACTATATCTCCACAATCGGAGTGGACTTCAAGATTAAGACTGTAGAACTGGACGGCAAGACTGTAAAGCTACAGATTTGGGACACTGCAGGTCAAGAACGTTTCCGTACTATCACTTCATCTTACTACCGTGGTTCGCATGGGATCATTATCGTGTATGATGTCACTGACCAAGAATCCTTCAACGGCGTGAAGATGTGGCTGCAAGAGATTGATCGGTATGCAACCTCAACAGTGTTGAAGCTATTGGTAGGTAACAAGTGTGATTTAAAGGACAAGCGTGTCGTTGAATATGACGTGGCAAAGGAATTTGCGGACGCGAATAAGATGCCGTTCTTAGAGACTAGTGCTTTGGACTCCACCAACGTCGAGGATGCGTTTTTAACCATGGCTAGACAAATTAAGGAAAGTATGTCCCAACAAAACCTGAACGAAACCACTCAGAAGAAGGAAGACAAAGGGAACGTCAACCTGAAGGGACAGAGTTTAACCAACACCGGTGGGGGCTGCTGTTGAACAAGCGCGCCTCTACCTTGCAGACCCATATAATATAATAACTAAATAAGTAAATAAGACACACGCGAGAACATATATACACAATTACAGTAACAATAACAAGAGGACAGATACTACCAAAATGTGTGGGGAAGCGGGTAAGCTGCCACAGCAATTAATGCACAACATTTAACCTACATTCTTCCTTATCGGATCCTCAAAACCCTTAAAAACATATGCCTCACCCTAACATACTTTCTAATTAACCCTCAATATTTCTCTGTCACCCGGCCTCTATTTTCCATTTTCTTCTTTACCCGCCACGCGTTTTTTTCTTTCAAATTTTTTTCTTCCTTCTTCTTTTTCTTCCACGTCCTCTTGCATAAATAAATAAACCGTTTTGAAACCAAACTCGCCTCTCTCTCTCCTTTTTGAAATATTTTTGGGTTTGTTTGATCCTTTCCTTCCCAATCTCTCTTGTTCAATATATATTCATTTATATCACGCTCTCTTTTTATCTTCCTTTTTCTCCTCTCTCTTGTATTCTTCCTTCCCCTTTCTACTCAAACCAAGAAGAAAAAGAAAAGGTCAATCTTTGTTAAAGAATAGGATCTTCTACTACATCAGCTTTTAGATTTTTCACGCTTACTGCTTTTTTCTTCCCAAGATCGAAAATTTACTGAATTAACAATGGATTCTGGTATGTTCTAGCGCTTGCACCATCCCATTTAACTGTAAGAAGAATTGCACGGTCCCAATTGCTCGAGAGATTTCTCTTTTACCTTTTTTTACTATTTTTCACTCTCCCATAACCTCCTATATTGACTGATCTGTAATAACCACGATATTATTGGAATAAATAGGGGCTTGAAATTTGGAAAAAAAAAAAAAATTGAAATATTTTCGTGATAAGTGATAGTGATATTCTTCTTTTATTTGCTACTGTTACTAAGTCTCATGTACTAACATCGATTGCTTCATTCTTTTTGTTGCTATATTATATGTTTAGAGGTTGCTGCTTTGGTTATTGATAACGGTTCTGGTATGTGTAAAGCCGGTTTTGCCGGTGACGACGCTCCTCGTGCTGTCTTCCCATCTATCGTCGGTAGACCAAGACACCAAGGTATCATGGTCGGTATGGGTCAAAAAGACTCCTACGTTGGTGATGAAGCTCAATCCAAGAGAGGTATCTTGACTTTACGTTACCCAATTGAACACGGTATTGTCACCAACTGGGACGATATGGAAAAGATCTGGCATCATACCTTCTACAACGAATTGAGAGTTGCCCCAGAAGAACACCCTGTTCTTTTGACTGAAGCTCCAATGAACCCTAAATCAAACAGAGAAAAGATGACTCAAATTATGTTTGAAACTTTCAACGTTCCAGCCTTCTACGTTTCCATCCAAGCCGTTTTGTCCTTGTACTCTTCCGGTAGAACTACTGGTATTGTTTTGGATTCCGGTGATGGTGTTACTCACGTCGTTCCAATTTACGCTGGTTTCTCTCTACCTCACGCCATTTTGAGAATCGATTTGGCCGGTAGAGATTTGACTGACTACTTGATGAAGATCTTGAGTGAACGTGGTTACTCTTTCTCCACCACTGCTGAAAGAGAAATTGTCCGTGACATCAAGGAAAAACTATGTTACGTCGCCTTGGACTTCGAACAAGAAATGCAAACCGCTGCTCAATCTTCTTCAATTGAAAAATCCTACGAACTTCCAGATGGTCAAGTCATCACTATTGGTAACGAAAGATTCAGAGCCCCAGAAGCTTTGTTCCATCCTTCTGTTTTGGGTTTGGAATCTGCCGGTATTGACCAAACTACTTACAACTCCATCATGAAGTGTGATGTCGATGTCCGTAAGGAATTATACGGTAACATCGTTATGTCCGGTGGTACCACCATGTTCCCAGGTATTGCCGAAAGAATGCAAAAGGAAATCACCGCTTTGGCTCCATCTTCCATGAAGGTCAAGATCATTGCTCCTCCAGAAAGAAAGTACTCCGTCTGGATTGGTGGTTCTATCTTGGCTTCTTTGACTACCTTCCAACAAATGTGGATCTCAAAACAAGAATACGACGAAAGTGGTCCATCTATCGTTCACCACAAGTGTTTCTAATCTCTGCTTTTGTGCGCGTATGTTTATGTATGTACCTCTCTCTCTATTTCTATTTTTAAACCACCCTCTCAATAAAATAAAAATAATAAAGTATTTTTAAGGAAAAGACGTGTTTAAGCACTGACTTTATCTACTTTTTGTACGTTTTCATTGATATAATGTGTTTTGTCTCTCCCTTTTCTTCGAAAATTTCAAAAATTGACCAAAAAAAGGAATATATATACAAAAAACTATTATATTTATATATCATAGTGTTGATAAAAAATGTTTATCCATTGGACCGTGTATCATATGATCATCTCTTCATCGCTTTTCAGTTTTATAGGTTTATGCAATTGCCCTTCTTGGGAGGATCTTGTAGAACCGCCATTAGAATTTGAGTCCGGCGTTTTGATACCCTTTTCCCCATGTAAATTGGTGCTCTCTTTACTCTCAAATTCGAAGAATTTATCAATATCTTCTATGCTCATACCCTTTGTTTCTGGGAACCAAATCAAAACTGAAAGTGATATCAAGAATGTTAAAGATCCAAATATTATAAATGTTGTGCCTTTTAATCTTTCAATCATCACAGGGCATAGAAACGTTAAAATAAAATTGCCCAACCATCCGAACGTTACGCAAATGGCAAATCCCTTAACTTTCACTCGTGAGGGCAACATTTCATTCGTGTAAACCCAAGGTATACTGGAAAGGCTCATGGCAAATATTCCAACAATTAGAAAGCATAAAGTTAGAATCCATCCTCCCACAAACGGGTTTTCTCCAATTGACCAAACTAAACTCCTATTGCCGTCGATGGGCTTGGTGTCTTGACCATACTTCACAAATAATGCACCGATTGTAATGAGCAACCCACTAATGGGAAAGCCACCCAACAAGGTAATTAGCTTTCTGCTAGTGTAATCAATGAATGTAATCGGTAACAAGCTCAAAACCATGTTGATGAAATATGGAATGGAACTGGTGAATAGTTTTACATTGCCTTCAAGCCCTACAATCTCGCAAATGTATGTAATATAACCAAGGATAATGTTTATACCGCTAAATTGAACCAATAACTGTAAAGTCATTCCAAGAATCAAAGGCTTAAACGAACCCCGAGGTAATTTTTTGGAGAAGTCCAAATCATTAACTCCAATCCAAAAATCTCCTGCTAATTCGATCTTACTCATCTCAGGGACTGCATCCCTTGGCTGGCTTTCATTAAACTTTTTGGCTAAATTGTGCTGAATATCCTGAGCTTCACTCATCTTCCCATGTAGTACTAGCCAGTGATAAGATTCAGGCAGAGCGTAGCTAGCCATCCAGAACAGTAATCCAGGAATGATTCCTATGCACCACGCTATACGGAACGCAAAATGAGAATCCCATAGACTTAATGCAATGCACAAATAATGCATAACAAGAATTCCAATGGTTAAACACAATTGAATATAGCTCATCGTACTTCCACGCTTGCCGCGGGGGATAACTTCGTTTGCGTAGGATGCTACTAAAATTGAAAAGTTTCCAAGGATCATACCCTTGATCATCCGGCAAATTAGTAAACCTAATATATCCCAAATACAAAAGTTCAATAACGTAACAATATTCCATATTATTATTCCCGATTGAAATTGATATATTCTACTGAATCTATCATTCATTATGCAGTAAATAAAACATCCCATGATACCACCCAGGGGGGTGGACCCCATGAGTAAACCTTGTTGTAAAGGAGTTGGATACTTGAAGTACTCATTAAACGTTTTGTTTGTGAGAAAAGTTGCCAATGACGGCACCTCAAGGCCCATTATAAATCCTACTAGTGTCAATATCGCCGTAATTTTCGTAACTTCATAAGTTTTTGTAATTTTGATTTTCGGCATCTTGGGAAGTCTCCAGACAATAGCTTTCATTGCTGTCATTGTGCTCAATAATTTTCAAAGTATAATGTTAGAAACTGTACTTGTTCTTTCTTTTTTCTCTTCTCATATTACACTTATTGAATATTTTGTTTCTTGATTTTCATCCTTTTTTTGTGACGTTCTTGGCTGAGCGTCACAACGTCAGAGCTAAAACAACGAAATAAAAGAGAAAAAAAAAGCAATAGATTTGATTACGTATGAATATTATATAGGGAATGGAATGAACAAAATGAAAATACTCAATAGTAAGCAGTATTTACAGTGCTACATTTTTTTTAGGATCGCAAATCATCAATATGAATATAAACTTCTTTCATTTTTCTTTTATATTTTCTTGTTTTATTAGCCGCGAGAAACCTCTATTTCATTTTCAGCCAAGATTTCCCTTAACGTGTGGTACACCTTCTCATCGTTAGGGATAACCTCGCCAATACCATACTGAGCAATGGAATATAGGCCCCAGACACCGATAATGGTTGAAATAATCAATGCCAAATATCCTTCAGTAGTAAATCCCTTTGGTAATGGCTCAGGTTGTCTTGGTAATCCTTTTAAGTCAAACCAATCATTCGAATGACCTGCAGCATTACCAACTACCGGAATATCAGCGGCTTTGCATATATCCAGATAGTTCTCATTAAGCTTTTCCCTTTCCTGAAGTAAAGCGGGTGCCTCAATAAAGACCGAAGCCAAACCTTGTTGTAAGTGCCAATCTACATGACAATGGAAATACCAGACACCAGGGTTGTCAGCTCTAAATCTCAGGACAACATGTCCACTAGGTTCAAGAACCACTGTATCTCTCACCATCGGCCTCTCAGGGAACGGTTGTAATGGCGCAGATTCGTTATAAGGGACGGTCATTTCATCTTGCTCAGATTCGTCATAAGCTTCATCAACATGGAACCCTGGCGACTTTTGGACTATTTGGAAATCATGACCGTGCAAATGGAATGGATGTCTGCCAGAATCATAATTGTTTAGAACAACCTCTATGATATCATTATGTTTCAATAACTGCGCATTGATGTTATCACCATAAATTCTAGGATCTGACGCAAGCTTTCCTGAGGTAAGCAACGTTGTCAAAGTAGGCACCTTTGGTGTGACGTAAGTGATATTATTGAAAAATGCATACTTCACACCATCACCCAAGTTGACCATTCTTACATCCATGACAATTTGGTGGTCATAGTGAGCAAGTAGGTCTCTTTCAATCAGAGGTTCTAGGTAAAAGTCATTCGTGGCGCGGTCCAAGTCACAATCTTCAATGTTCAATGCGCGTGCCTCCGGCAACGAGTGGCCATACCTCATTTGGATAGTTTGGTTGAGTTGTAACTCAGGTGGGACAACATCAAGCATCGTCTCATCCATTATTTGCATCATAGCGTAGTTTCTTGTAGGCATTTTATCTTTAGCTTTAATCAACACACTCATTCTTTGCCCCGCAGAAAGATATATCGAATCAGTAAAGTTTGGCTTTACGTAAACACCGTCCACCTCTACTATACTCATTTCATGATTCTCAAGGATGATATACTGGGATACAAACAGCCCAACGTTCAAGAACCTGAAGAGATACGTTTCACCGGGTGTAAAATCTAAAGTTACATTCATCGTATTATTAAAAAGAATATTTTGAGGAATAGGTTCAGCACCGGTTGGATTATATCTTGACAGAAACTCTTTGGTAACCGTTTTATAATTTTCGTGATAATGGTCCGATAGAGTGATGACTCGTTCATGATCATATTCGAAGGGCTCCTCCGGATCGTGGATGATAAATGCACCCCTCATACCGTCACCGTACTGGGCACCCATGTGTGCATGGTACCAGAACGTTCCTACCTGCTCTGGGACAGTGAAGTTGTACAGGTATGTTTGTCCCGGAACGATAGGACATTGTGTCACCATAGAAGGACCATCCATTTGAAGCTGGTTCCCCAAACTCGTATTCTGGAAAAGACCGTGGAAATGTAGAGAAGTAGCTGTATTGTCTTGAAAGCCGTTAGTCAAATAAAGCTCAACACGATCTCCTTTTTCAACATGGATATCTGGAAGTGGCCATTCGCCATTAAAACCAATCATCCTTTTTTCATGCAATCCATCAGGATTGGCAGTTACCCAAGAAGCGGTATAGTTTAACTTGTGTGTCTTTGCCAAAGCAATACTAGCGGCCAGTACAGACCACACGAACGAGTAGAACAACATCGTTTCTTGTCTTCCTGTGCTTGATTCTTTCTTCTTTCATTCGGAACTCTTTTTTTACGTCTTCGTATTTTCTGTGATCTTATATAAAAATGTATGTATTATAAGAATCGATGGCGAAACAGGGTGCAGACTGAATACAAAAGCCACAAAGTAATAAAACAAGAATATTAAAAATATTTAGATACAGTTCGATAAATTATATAAACACCTTACCTATCTTAGCTTGAGCAGCTTTTTTGAAAGGAAATCAACCAGTAGCCTATCGGTAATCAACTCATAGACATTAATACAATCCCTAGACATCAAATCAATGGCCAAGGAGTAGTCACCATCGTCATACTTGAATTTCACTTTATATGTAATCTCTTTGAAGGAATCTCGTTGGGAGGGTCCCCACATTTTCATTCGAGGGGTGGATATCAACCTGCTTAACTGTTCCACCGTTCTTGACACATTTTAGCATATTCTCAACGCTCTTTTGAGTACCTGAGGACTCGAATCCATCAGGCTTCCTTTTTTTCTGATCATAGCAGTTCTTCATAGCGTTTATAAACTGTCCATTTTGCTCTTTCTTGGAATCATGTGTACTCGTGAACACCAAACGCTCTGAGTACCGCACCCGCCAGCAGATCAATTGTTCCAGCACCTATAACTACAGCTTACTCCCCACACTTCAGCTAGGACAGCCTTACTACATGGAGAGCGACAAATAGTGGCATCTACAGAGGACTCTTGCTAGAAATTCACTGTAACGGTAATCAGTAAACGCAGTCGACGTTAACCACGAACTCTTGACAAAGGGTGCCGTCACGGTCAGTGATGCAGCAAATGGTATGTTGAGCTGCAAACTATAATGGCCTCACCGAAACTCTTTGGTAAACCTATTTGGGTATGAGGGCTATATGCTTACTGCATCACTCGCTTTACAGTAGTTTGAGATACTTCAATTTCAAGAACAGCACCGTTGGATTCGTGGCCCAAAGTCATGGGCTTCCCAGGTTACTTTACGCTGACCTGGCTACATCCGTGTAGTAGTGAATGTCTGATCCGCAGATTCCAATAGCCTTCACTTAAACTTTGACCTGTGACATGACGTTGGCTTGGCAACTTTCTGAATCTCTTTCATGTTTGGTTCAAAACATTTGATAGCTTTCTGCATTGTGTTGAGTGGAGGTCAGAAGGTCAGATATTACCAATTACCGTCATCCTCAATGTCACTCATGATAGAATGTTTGCTTTATGTCTGAGATCAGAGAGATCGCGTATCGCTGAGCAGGGGGACTTGTTTCTCCCACCCTTTTTCATAAAGCATCTTGACAATTATATTAAAACACTCAACCATTTCGCTATCTGAGAAAAGGGTGAAGAAGGCAACTACACAAAAAGATTAGTGGTGATGTCGGATGTAGATAACTGGGAACCCGTATCAGATAATGAGGACAGTACTGATTCTGTGAAACAATTGGGTCCCCCCTTTGAGCATGCAAGTAACAATGACAATACCGGCGATACTGAGGCTGGGTCACTGCAAGAAGTGCCCCTAAATACAGAGACCAACGACGTACGCAAGAATTTAGTAGTGATTACAAACCAAAGTGCCGCCGATGAACACCCTACAGAGATCAAGCACGATCAATCAAGGACTTCTTCGACGTCCTCGTTCTTCAGTGGAATGATCTCTTCGTTTAAGTCAAACGTGCCATCCCCAGTTTCTAGATCAACTACGCCAACTTCGCCAGTTTCGCAACCAAGCATTATATCACATAGAAGGGAGCCTTCCATGGGGTCCAAAAGAAGATCAAGCCGCCGTATCAGTAATGCCACAATTGCTGAAATAGGCTCTCCCTTGCAACAGGTGGAAAAGCCTGATGAGGTCAAGACAAGACTCACTCCTTCCCAAATGAAAGAAGACAATTACGATCATAGACGATTCGTGGAAGAACGTTACATGGACACACCTTATCACTATGCGTCTGAGCAAAGAAATAAAGACTTTCATGAGACATTCAAGTCCGTTCCTAAAGATGACAGACTACTAGATGATTTTAATTGTGGGCTGAATAGAGAGCTGCTTTACCAGGGGAAACTATACATAACAGAAACGCATCTCTGCTTCAACTCCAATGTTCTTGGTTGGATTGCTAAAGTACTGATTGCGTTCGAAGATGTCACGTTTATGGAAAAAACTTCTGCTGCTGGGTTGTTCCCCAGCGCAATATCCATCGAAACAAAGATGGGTAAAACTCTCTTTAATGGTTTTATATCCAGAGATGCTGCATTTGGATTAATGAAAGAAGTGTGGTCAAGAACCTTGTTGCAGAAGGACATGGCCAGCGAAAACATCAATACTAAAGCAGAAAAGTCAGGAAATGGCAAAGAGATTGATGATGCAATAAACTCCATCGATGAGGAAAACAATGATAAAGACGCTAATGATAATGACACTAATGAAAATGACGATGAAAATATCTCTACAAATGAGACTACCCCCAATAGTACGAGTTCCTCGCCGGATAAAGAAAAAGAGAAAGCGTATAAACTGCGTGCCGATTCCTCGTATCAGTATGATGGTCCAATATATCATCATTCAACAAGCTTTCCGGCTGAACCTATGGCCAATAACGAGTTTGTTCTCAAGGAGTTACCATTCGATTGTGCACCTGGTATACTTTTTGAGATCATGTTCAACTCAGAGCAAAACGAATTTCTTCTAGATTTTTTACGGGGTCAAGAAGGTTCACAAATTACCACTATTCCAAACTTCACGAGCATTGACGGATCTTCCATGACTTTGAAGCGTGAGTATTCATACGAGAAAGCATTGCACTTTCCTGCGGGACCCAAGTCCACGACATGTTATGTTGCTGAGGTAATAAAGAGAAAAGATCCTGATACTTACTATGAGGTTATCAGTAGCATACGCACCCCGAACGTGCCCAGTGGTGGTAGTTTCTCGACTAAGACAAGGTATCTAATCCGTTGGAATGACGAAATAACGTGTCTGTTACGGGTATCCTTTTGGGTGGAATGGACTGGTTCCAGTTGGATCAAAGGTATGGTTGAAAATGGATGCAAGAATGGTCAATTGGAGGCTGCGCAATTAATGGAGCGTATTCTTTCCAAGTTCATCGAGAACAATGTCGAAGAGTGCCAAATTACTATCAGCAAGGAGGAAGAGGAGCAAGATGATAAAGAAGTAGAAAATAAGTTGGAAGAGGTTGACCTTGAACAACCAAGAGAAGCGTTTGTTACGGCTCCCGCAATTGCAGAGCAGCAAGGTCTCAAGGTCACCATGGAAACATGGTTGTTCTTATACTTGATTGTGGTCGTTTTGCTATTGTTTAATCTGTTCTACATACGTTCAATTGCTGTCTCACTACATCAACTGGTGAAGCTGCAATTGGTAGAACTGAAGTTGTGATCTGTATTTTCTTCGTACCAATATATATCGTTTCTATAGGGCAATGGTAGTAACTAATAGTAAAGGGCGAAATAAGCCGATTTCAGTGGCAAATAACAACTTTTTCCTTTGAAAACAAGATAACATTGAAGAAGATAACCAAGAGAAGAAACTTTCAAGATGAAACTGAAAGTTACTGGAGCAGGAATCAACCAAGTCGTTACTTTGAAGCAAGATGCAACACTAAATGATCTTATTGAGCATATCAATGTAGATGTTAAGACGATGAGGTTTGGATATCCGCCTCAAAGGATCAATTTGCAAGGGGAAGACGCTTCTTTGGGACAAACCCAGCTGGACGAGCTGGGTATTAACTCTGGTGAAAAGATTACAATAGAGTCCTCTGATAGTAACGAAAGCTTCAGTTTGCCACCACCACAACCCAAACCAAAGAGGGTGCTGAAGAGCACTGAGATGTCAATTGGTGGCAGTGGAGAAAACGTCCTATCAGTACATCCTGTTCCCGACGACAACTCGTGTCTGTTCCATGCTATTGCCTATGGCATCTTCAAACAAGATAGCGTTCGTGACCTCAGGGAGATGGTCTCTAAGGAGGTCCTCAACAACCCCGTCAAGTTCAATGACGCCATATTGGACAAACCTAACAAAGATTACGCGCAATGGATTTTGAAAATGGAATCTTGGGGTGGAGCCATCGAGATTGGTATCATATCCGATGCACTCGCAGTAGCTATTTATGTAGTCGACATTGACGCTGTTAAAATCGAAAAGTTCAACGAGGACAAGTTCGACAACTACATTTTGATACTGTTCAACGGAATCCACTATGATTCCTTGACCATGAACGAGTTTAAAACTGTTTTCAACAAGAACCAGCCGGAATCAGATGATGTTCTAACAGCAGCTTTGCAACTGGCCTCAAATTTGAAGCAAACTGGCTATTCCTTTAACACTCACAAGGCCCAAATCAAGTGCAACACTTGCCAAATGACCTTTGTGGGTGAAAGAGAAGTTGCTAGGCACGCTGAATCCACGGGACACGTTGATTTTGGCCAAAATAGATAATAAAATACGCATTTGGCGTTTATCGGTATACTCGTCATGAGACACGAAAAGTGGATAAAATGCATTCCTTTTGTCGTTGATGAAAAAAAAATTTGAAATATACTAAAATGTGCCGTTTTTTACGTGTTCTTTTCACTTATTTTTCTGTTTATATCGTCTATTCTTCTTGGCAAAGTATAAGATCTTTGACGAAAACTAAATCGACAATTTCCTTAGTACTTCTTTCTCCTTTTTTCCTATCTGCTAATATAACCACCAATAATGAGTATCGCTGAATTCGCTTACAAGGAAAAACCAGAAACTTTGGTTTTATTCGATGTTGATGGTACCTTGACACCAGCCAGATTAACTGTTTCTGAAGAAGTTAGAAAAACTTTGGCCAAGTTGAGAAACAAGTGCTGCATTGGTTTTGTCGGTGGTTCTGACTTAAGCAAGCAATTAGAACAGTTAGGCCCAAACGTCTTAGATGAATTTGACTATTCTTTCTCTGAAAATGGTTTGACCGCCTACAGATTAGGTAAGGAATTAGCTTCTCAATCCTTCATCAACTGGCTCGGTGAGGAAAAATACAATAAATTGGCCGTCTTCATTTTGAGATATCTATCTGAAATTGACTTGCCAAAGAGAAGAGGTACTTTCTTGGAATTTAGAAATGGTATGATCAACGTTTCCCCAATTGGTAGAAATGCTTCTACTGAGGAAAGAAACGAATTCGAAAGATACGATAAGGAACACCAAATCAGAGCTAAGTTCGTTGAAGCTTTGAAAAAGGAATTCCCAGACTACGGTTTGACTTTCTCCATTGGTGGCCAAATCTCTTTCGACGTTTTCCCCGCTGGTTGGGATAAGACCTACTGTTTGCAACACGTTGAAAAAGATGGTTTCAAGGAAATTCATTTCTTTGGTGACAAGACTATGGTCGGTGGTAACGATTACGAAATTTTTGTCGATGAAAGAACCATCGGACATTCAGTACAATCTCCTGATGACACCGTCAAAATTTTGACTGAACTATTCAACTTATAGCTTTATTTCCAGGTTGCTACGTGATTATGCCATTTGTGATCCGTTTGGTGATTCTTTTTTATCCTTCTTATATAAATAAATATACTCTTACTACGTTATTGAATGTGTACTCTTACTGAACTGTGTTATACAAAATGTAAATGCAATTTTCAAGTACCAAGTCTAGCCCTTTTTCCTCGCTTGTCGCCACTATGTTAATAACCTCATATATGCTAATACAAGTGCAAATGTACCTGTACAGACACCTATCAGCCATTGCATGACTTGAGTCTTGACAGAATCAATCTGCATCTTCATATTGGTCACTTCTTGCTCAATTTTGGTGTCGATTTCTTTTATTTGCAGATCGTGATGACTACTTTCTTCCCTAATTCTGCCTTTTTCTAAGGACAGATCAAGTTTGAAACCGGCGTTTGTTTTGGTAATTTCCTCCCTTAGTTTGTTTCTTAGTTTCTCCAAATCGTTTTTCACACTTTCGTACTCGTTTTGAATATTGTGGAATTCACTTCTATCAGCACTCAATAGCTGATCTCTTAACTTTGCAAAATCAACACGCTGTTGATAGCTAAGTTGGGTCAATTTTTCTCTCTTTGCCAGATCCTGTGAAACATGATTAACCCCGCCCCTAATTGCATTTGTCATTATCTCTACTATTGTCGTTGCTTGATCCTCCTGAAATTTACCGTTCTCTATAAGTAAATCTTTAAAGTGGTTCGTATTGGGAATATGCACAGTTTCAAAGTCACTGCCCAGCAAAAAGGACGTTCTATGAAAGCAACGCCTTGCAGGCAATCCAACAATACGCTTGAGCATTTTATTCCGTTCTACCTTACTTTACTTATTACGCTCACTTGATATGACTAATTACAGATCTGTATTCTTCATTATTTTTTATTTTTCTTATAGTTCCCTTCTTGCTTTTTCGTGTGTCCTCTATAACAATGATGTAAATAATTATATCTCCAATAAAAAAAGAACTTGAAACAGCTGCCTATAGTGAAAGAAAATGATGTACATATTTCCTTTTATATAAAATTATATACAAATCTATATCGCCTAGTCCTAATTTTTTGAATTTTGCCTTTTCAATTCGTGAAAAATCTGTTTCTTATGTGTCAGTAGATCATAGAAAATCTTAAAACCAATTTCATTATCATCGGTGATCTTTGACTGGATAATACAATTGGCAAATTCTTGTGAAATTGAGACGGTAAACTCATCTGCTACTTCATTACCGTTCTCTCCCATTTTCAGAATTTTAATTAATCTGTAAAAATGGGTCGTAATAGCGTCTAGTGTCGCTATGTGTGGTTTGCTTAGAGAGGACAGAGTAGTATAAAGGCCTCTTATTCTCTTGGTATCAAAGCCTTCTTCGTTGTCATCGTCCCGCTGATTCTCGGGAGATGATGTAGAATTTTGCAACGCAGTTTCAACTAAAGGTGGATAGTCAAGGTAAAGCATCCGAAGAATATCAGAGACATCATTGGGAATTAGTGGGTCTGGTAATTCTAATAAATAAATTTTAACAACACTGGCGATGGTGCTTGGCTCCAACTTCGACGTAGAAAGTATATCAAATATTTCCCCTTCGTTGTGGAACTGTTGTTTGTTCAATAGGTTTCGAAGCTGATGTGTTAAACTTAATTTCACCGAATCAGTCCAAATTGAAGTTCTTACTTTATCATTAGGTAAGTCAGGATATATTTTGTCCATATATGAGAATATCGACGAAATTATCAACGGAACGACTTTCTTGTCTAGTCTACAACGAGTTTCTAGATCAACGCCAAAGTTTTGAAATGAACCAGGATTGTAGTAATTATTATAAACAATGGCCTGCGGCTTGAAACTGCCCGTCTTGTACTTAACTAAAAGTTGCAAAAGGTCTGCAGTGGGATCAATATCATTTTCTAGCGTGAGCATTTTATCTATGCACAGTTTTAACGAAGAAATCTTGTTACCCAAGGTAGAACAAAAATCTAGTGTCGCTTTCTTGATCGCATTCAGTCTATCGGACTCACATTTTTCCATAAACGACAAATGGTCAATCAACAACTCCTCAACAGAGCATCTCAAGGCATCCATCTTGAAGCACTCCTGGTAATACTTCTTATCTGACGCTGCAAGTGCATCCATCATTCTGAAAAGCGTCCTTTCATTATCGGAGATATGCGGAGCTTGGATCTTCGCTGCCCCCTGGTCGTTACCAATCTTGGATTGAATAATTTCCTTTGCAGATGAACCATCCCAGTTGTTGAACCGGGATATTAAGGATTCACCAGTGGTAGGCTCCTCTGAACCGGGCATTGGCACATTGGCAAACATGTACGCAGTATTCTTCCATTGGTATTGAAATTTTTTAGAGTTGACAAATGTATTACCAACACCGTTGCAATATTTCAAAAAGCCTAAATTCAACAAATCTTGGCCAAACGTTTCAGCTTGATCAATATCCTTTAACGACATGTGGTCAAGCAGAAACTTCGTTATTTCTCCACCATTGTTGGTGTTGCTCAAAGAATAACTAATGAGAGGTAGCTTATAGTCCGTTTTAGGAAGCTTGGTCAGTAACAGCTGAAGCGTCTCCTTCATTGTTTTATAATCAAAATCTATTCCCGCTATCCTGTTGAAAAATCTGTGATCCTTTTCCCTGGCCACATCTTCTTCGTATTTATTTTGTATTTTCAATGATTTCATTGCATTTGCTAGCTCATCTTCGTTGAAATGAGTTCTTTTAAATTCTTCTAGCTGCCTACATTTATTAAAATATTCCTTCTCCAGCTTACTGACGTACTTTTTAGACTTCCTGAAATTATTTACATTGGTCAACAAAGTCTTCTCGGAGTATTGAATTCTTTCCCTATGTTCTATGCACCATTTACTGAATGGCTGCAGCACCAAACTTTCTATGTTCGACGCTATTGTCAAGTGATGCGTCCCTTCCTGAGACATTTCCTGTAGAATTCCCCTCAGGGCCCTCGAAACTGTCACCCCTTCGTCTTCATCTTCCTGCACTGCCTTCAGGTTGTCCATACCGGCTTCTATACCAAACAACTGCCTCCCATGACTGACTTCAAATTGCATTCTTGACGCAAATAATTGAATGAACAAGTCGCATTGCTCACAACCATGGTATAATCTATCAAAAAGCACATCTAGACCTGAGACAAGGTCTTCAGACCAAAAATAGTCGCAAAATGATAGCATGCTCGCTTGCAGGTGTACAACATCTATTACAATTCAACGGAATATTATTCCTGTTTCATAATATTTCAATTTCCATCTATTAATGTCATTACGTCTTGGTATCACTATACACGAGTAGAGAAACAGTATGAACTCTTAAGAATGTTTTTGATCTTTTAATAGAAGCCTTAATTGGTATTGAATAATTAGAATTATACCAATAAAATTAACAAATAGTTAGCATCAGGGAATCTGTATTTTATGATGATGTTAATTACTATGAAAAGTACAGTACTGTTGAGTGTTTTTACCGTCTTAGCGACATGGGCTGGATTGCTAGAAGCTCATCCATTGGGTGACACTTCAGATGCATCCAAATTAAGCTCAGACTACTCGCTCCCTGATCTCATTAATACACGTAAAGTGCCCAATAACTGGCAAACTGGAGAACAAGCTAGTCTAGAGGAAGGGAGAATTGTATTGACTTCTAATCAAAATTCCAAGGGTTCACTTTGGTTGAAGCAAGGATTCGATTTGAAGGATTCTTTTACTATGGAGTGGACATTTAGGAGTGTTGGTTATTCTGGCCAAACCGACGGTGGCATATCATTTTGGTTTGTTCAAGATTCTAACATACCACGCGATAAGCAGTTATACAATGGGCCAGTGAACTATGATGGTTTACAATTATTAGTGGATAACAATGGTCCATTGGGCCCAACACTTCGTGGTCAACTAAATGATGGTCAAAAGCCTGTAGATAAGACCAAAATCTATGATCAGAGTTTTGCATCTTGTTTGATGGGTTATCAGGATTCCTCCGTTCCTTCCACGATCAGAGTAACTTATGATTTGGAAGACGACAACTTATTAAAAGTTCAGGTGGACAATAAAGTCTGTTTCCAAACTAGGAAGGTTCGTTTTCCCTCTGGGTCTTACCGTATTGGTGTCACTGCTCAAAATGGAGCAGTGAATAATAATGCAGAGTCTTTTGAAATATTCAAAATGCAATTTTTTAATGGGGTGATTGAAGATTCTTTGATCCCTAATGTGAATGCAATGGGTCAGCCAAAACTGATCACCAAATACATTGACCAACAAACCGGCAAAGAAAAATTGATTGAAAAAACAGCATTTGACGCTGACAAAGACAAAATTACAAACTATGAATTATATAAGAAACTGGATAGAGTTGAAGGTAAAATTCTTGCGAACGATATCAATGCTTTAGAAACAAAGCTAAATGATGTCATTAAGGTCCAACAAGAGCTATTATCATTCATGACTACGATAACTAAACAGCTCTCTTCTAAGCCACCAGCTAATAATGAAAAGGGAACGTCCACCGATGATGCAATCGCTGAGGATAAAGAAAATTTCAAAGACTTCTTATCAATCAATCAGAAATTGGAGAAAGTCCTGGTTGAACAAGAAAAGTATAGGGAAGCTACCAAACGTCATGGACAAGATGGTCCTCAGGTCGACGAAATTGCCAGAAAACTAATGATTTGGTTACTTCCATTGATTTTCATCATGTTGGTTATGGCATATTACACATTCAGAATCAGACAAGAGATCATAAAGACCAAACTGCTATGATTTTGGATTATTCCTTCCACTCAAACCAATTGTGCACATGCATTCCCTATATATGTATATATATGTAACAATACATATTTTATAAAATAACGAACGATAGTTTATATTACTACTTCAACAATGGTTTATTTCTTATTGGAGTGTTCCCTACATTATGTTTTGCTTCTTTCAATTATTCATAGCTACTTCGTTGCTGAAGTTAGCCAGGTTGTCCGGTTTAGCGGCGACCGGATCCGTCGCCACCACTGGATTAGAATTTGTGTTCTTTACTTCAGTGTCCAGCTTAACAGCCGTTTTATCCCCAGCGACATTTTGTGGTACTTTGTTCACATGAGAATAAATGTATGGAGGTTTAAAATCCTTAATGTTACAATTTCCTAGGAAGTTTGGGTTCGGTACCCTCTTTGTTGTTATTGTTTCATCCGTATTCGTTATTTCGTTAAAATTTGTAGTAACACTCGTTTGCGCCAACACATCTTTCAAATATTTATTTTTGAATTCATCCAATTGAGACCGTTTCAAACCGATAGGAATACCTGCCTTGTACTGCCAGTACTTTTTCCATTTTTTTGTCCTAACTTTTCTAACGTTCTGCAAACCGGTATTAACAAAAACGGCATCGTGTAAATGCTCTAGTTCTTTAATTTCGTTCGGTGTCAGCTGTTTCAACCTTTCTAGCAGCGTGTTTTTTTCATATAACGGCAATCCTCTATAATATTGCTGTTTACCTGAATTCTCGGCGGATTTTAATGGCAAAGATTCAAATTTCCAGCCGTTTATGTTTAACGATGTATTATTTTTATGTTGACCCTTATTCATGGGTTTTATCATTTCGTTTTCCTCAGACTTCTTGTTTTTTGATGAGGAAACGTTAATATCAAGAATGCTACTAAGCATTCGTTTGATTGGTTTATTGCTAGGATTGACAGATGGAATATGGTTAGGAAGTGAAATTGAAGCGGAACCATCAGGAGCTTGACTTTCATATTGTGCAAGTAATTCTTCATGTCTTCCGATTGGTATGTCCATTGCCTTCATTTGCAGAGCTTGTTGAAATGAGTTTTTGCTGTGATAACGCGGTACTCTAAATTGTGCACTGAGTTCCAATGTTCCACTAATGCTTTGACCAGGAACAATTGCCGAAATGTGCTCACCTTTGGCAAAGTTTTCAATATAGGCTTCTCTAATCTCCGCTGACGGTTGTTCCGTGACTATTGGATACTGTGATTCGAATTTTGAAGTAGAAATCGTACAGGTATTATTAGTGTTCGCACTAATTTCATTGGCATTGCTAATCCTGTTATTCTGGAAGGAGGGGCGTAAAAGTGAGATTTTAGAAATTAAACTTGTTGATAATTTGAAAACCCTTTGGTGAGACGACAAATTTTGCTTTTTAGCTAAAGATTCCCAATAATCATCAACGATGCGTTGACCACCGGCAATAACAGAAGCACCGAATTCAACAAAGGCTGACCTGGCAGTTATATACTTAAAAGATCCTTTGGATTCTTCAGGAATGACACCATTTTTGGCCAAAAATTTTGTTTGTTCCTCAGAAGTTTCCATTACCAGAATTTGATCATGCTGGACAATAAACTCGTCCTCGTCATGCGTTGCGTTGCTTTGGTATAACACTTTAATGACATCTTGTAAAAGTACCAGAAGAACACCCATATGAGCCGTAAATGTGAAGGTGTTGAACAAATAATGTCTACCGCCAAATAATTCACCGTTCGAACCCACTTTTTTCTCACCATAAGCATCCAATTGTATCATCTTGTAGGATGTATTAGTAGCGTCTCTGGTCTTAAGTTCATCTATATATTTCGGTAATTCTAATTTCTTGTAGGGAAATTTGTCTAAGGGAGGTTGAACCAATTCATCTTGATCCAGGATTTGCAGAATTTGCTTAAGTATAACTCTTTCATGTTCTCTGATAAGTATTTTGGGTACTATAAATACAGCTCCAACCTCTCCTTGTTTTAGAGAAGGATTATTTCCCTTTTCAAGAACGGTATTCCCTTCATCTTCGCCAAGCATATTCGTCACTCTTTAAAACGCCCTTTGTTTTGGTTCTTCTTCCTACTTTTTTTATTTATAGTATTATACATTCCATGTTTTTCTTGTTTTTACATTGAGAAAAGTCCAGAAAGGGAAAAGTGATGGTTCGAAAAAAAAAATATAGACGGCTGAAACTACAATTATATTTAATGCACAGGGCCACTTTCTGAACGGCTAATCTTTCCATGTCAGGATATATTTCCGTTGTACTTGACGAGGTCATAATACTCCGAAAATTTTTTTAGATACGACAAATATATCAGCTGCTAAACTCCTTTATGGATGTGTTGAAGGGAACACTTATCGCTTATTCTTCCTACATGCTAGATTCCGTAACTGAGCTGTACTTCCCACATCGTCGTTGCCTAAATGTGAGAAACAAGAAGTGTCCTTCGTGCTTAGACCGTGGATATCATATATGTGAGGGTTGACAGTTCTTCCAAGTTTCAACAAACTATGCAAGACCTCCATTAATTTATACACACATTCATTTGACAGAGGCCCTGTATACAAGAAGTACAGACAAAACTAACCGCTGTCCATATCCTACTATCAAACTATTCTTTCAGGTACGTTTTTACTGCCTGACCGGCTATAAGTTACAAAAGCGACTCCTTGAGATAAAAATTTTCTTCGAAAAATGCAGCATTTGGTTTGGCTGTTCACGAAAGTGGCTGCTTCCAGAGAAATCAGGTTTTCCTCGAGCATATGATATTTTAACGTAGAGGTTTATATTATAAAAGTGGAAAGGTAAAATCAACAGCGTTTATTTCCTCTATTCAATGTTCAGCAAGGACGGTAGAGACTACTATTGCTAAACAATTACTTACATGGAAATGTACAGTCAGTTGGATAAAAAAATTGACAAGAATATATTGTAATCACCTTTATAGAAGTACTGAATTTTTATGAGAAAACGTGAAAAAAGTTCGTAATGTCGTCCTTATCCACTTCATTTGATTCATCGTCAGATTTGCCAAGGTCAAAACCCGTTGACAATACGGCGGCTTCCATGAAGACAGGCAAGTACCCAAAATTAGAGAACTATAGGCAATATTCTGATGCACAACCAATACGTCACGAAGCGCTTGCATTGAAAGTGGACGAAACGAAAGATTCTAAACACAAATTTAGTTCCTCTAACGGGGAGAATAGTGGAGTGGAAAATGGAGGCTATGGGGAGAAAACGAATACATTCACAAGTGGCCGCATGGATTTTGAAGGTGAAGCAGAAGCAGAAGCAGTGAAACGTTACCAGTTAAGATCTTCCGCGCTTTTAAGTTCTAATGCGAGGCCATCCAGGCTAGCAAAGTCTGAAACTCACCAAAAGCAGATTCATGTAGAGAGCATCGCTCCCTCTTTGCCAAAGAATGCGGCTTTAGAGAGAGGCCATGATATGGCGTTACCTGCCGATGCGTCAAGTAACAGATGCAACTTAGAAGCCTCCTCCTCGGCAAGAACTTTTACAAACGTTCGTAAGGCTTCGCTAGTTAGCGCAATCTTTGAAACATCGGCTGAATCGGAGCATGGTACGCATCCCAAACAGGCGAAACTTAAGAGAAGAACCTATTCTACAATATCGACACATTCATCAGTCAATCCTACAACGTTGTTGACAAGAACTGCATCGCAAAAGTCCGATATGGGAAATGACACACGAAGAACTAAGCCGTTACGTATGGATAGCAGGGTATCTTTCCATAGTGAGATATCGCAAGCATCCAGGGATTCTCACGAAACGGAAGAAGACGTTTGTTTTCCAATGTTTCGACTATTACATACAAGAGTTAATGGTGTTGATTTTGATGAGTTGGAGGAATATGCCCAGATTTCAAATGCTGAAAGAAATCTGTCTTTGGCGAACCATCAAAGGCACAGTGAACGAACATACAATCACATCGGCCAAGATACTGGATTTACTAACTCTGCTTCCACTTCAGGATCCTCAGCAGCTCTGAAATATACACCTGAAATTTCACGGACTCTTGAAAAAAATTGCAGCATTAACGAGATGTACGTATCTGAAAACAATGAATCTGTGCGGGAAGATGATAAACCTGATCTACACCCTGACGTAACATTTGGTAGAAATAAGATTGAAGGTGAAAAAGAAGGAAATGATTCGAGTTATAGCCGGGCGTATTATACCCTCCAAAATACAGAATATCAAATTCCTAGTAGATTTTCGTTCTTCCGCTCTGAATCTGATGAAACTGTGCATGCTAGTGATATCCCTTCTTTGATATCCGAGGGACAGACGTTTTATGAGTTATTTAAGGGAGGCGATCCAACGTGGTGGTTGGATTGCAGTTGTCCAACTGATGATGAAATGCGTTGCATAGCAAAAACATTTGGAATCCATCCTTTGACCGCGGAAGATATCAGGATGCAAGAAACGCGTGAAAAGGTAGAGCTTTTCAAATCCTATTACTTTGTCTGTTTCCATACATTTGAAAATGATAAAGAATCGGAGAATTATCTTGAACCTATAAATGTTTACATCGTTGTTTTTAGGTCAGGTGTCTTGACTTTTCATTTTGACCCAATATCACACTGTGCCAATGTAAGAAGACGTGTAAGACAATTACGTGACTATGTCAGTGTCAATTCAGATTGGTTATGTTATGCTTTAATCGATGATATCACAGATAGTTTTGCTCCGGTTATTCAATCCATCGAGTATGAAGCTGATTCGATTGATGATTCAGTGTTTATGACCCGTGATATGGATTTTGCAGCCATGTTACAAAGGATTGGTGAAAGTAGGCGTAAGACAATGACGCTGATGAGACTCTTGAGCGGTAAAGCAGATGTTATCAAAATGTTCGCCAAAAGATGTCAAGATGAAACTAATGGTATTGGGCCAGTGCTTAAATCTCAAACTAACATGGTGAACGTACAAGCGGAACAAGAGAATGTGAACCAGAATAATAGTAATAACCAAATAAGCTTATCAAATAGCTATATGCAAACAACATCACAACCGAGGGGAGATATTGCTTTATACTTAGGTGATATTCAGGATCATTTGTTGACGATGTTTCAAAATTTATTGGCGTACGAAAAGATTTTTTCTAGATCACATGCAAACTATCTGGCCCAATTACAAGTGGAATCATTTAACTCTAATAATAAAGTTACAGAAATGTTGGGTAAAGTTACTATGTTAGGTACAATGTTAGTTCCATTAAATGTTATTACTGGTCTGTTCGGTATGAATGTAAAAGTTCCAGGAAGAAATGGAAGTATTGCGTGGTGGTATGGAATTTTGGGGGTACTGCTTTTATTAGCTGTCATAAGCTGGTTTTTAGCTAGCTATTGGATCAAAAAAATAGACCCACCTGCAACGCTCAACGAAGCCGCAGGTAGTGGGGCCAAATCAGTCATATCTAGTTTTTTACCGAAAAGAGATAAAAGATTTAACGATGATTCTAAAAATGGCGATGCGAGAGTTAGCGTTCGAAGGAAATCAACTGTCAGTCTACCCAGTAGATATAGCCGTTACAATTAACATGTCCGCTATGGTAGGTCGGCAGATCTTTAGCAGGCAGAATAAAAGTTTGCCGAACAACAAGTTCCTGAATTTTGAAAATTTGTGGCACATTTGTTGACTGCTTTTAAAGCTTTTTTTTGATATGAGGGCACAAAAATATGACGCTTCACTTAAAGTTTCTCATATTCTGACACACTTCAGTGATTTTTTAAATCACATTGCATATTTATACCGTAAAAGTTGTAGAGTTAGTTTTCTTTATGTAGGCCAATAAAATAAATATGCTTGAGCTGCATTACTAGCAACATAATTGACCATTTATACATTTAGTTTGAACATCATCACAATGGTGTATAACAAAAATTGGTACTGAACCATGATATAACAGACTTCTGATCAGAATTACGAAGTAAAACCAGAGAACATTACCAAAAACTTTTATGATGTATCTATATTGTTAAATAAACGAAGCCTGACAGTGGAACTGCACTTTTTTTATCTTCCTTACCATGACTACCATTTATGAGCGGAATAGTCATAGACAAGAACTCTTTTGTCCGAACAATTTACGTATTATTTTTCGAAACATTTCTTTCCCAGATAATATTGAAAACAGAATTTTGAAAGAAATTGCCGAAACCGAAACAGGATAACAAGATTAAACGATGCTATAAACCCCACTGGTAGGTATGCAGAATACCTCTTTTTACCCCTTTAAGAGACATGGCATACATATTCCACAATGTGCACTAAGGAGAGTCAACTGCTCACAAAAATGTTAGTCCTTATAGAACACCTTGTGAAATTTCGATCGATATCAAAAACCCACACATTTTGTAAACTTTATATGGGGAGAAACTATCGCTCTATCCCGCCGCCTCTCTAAATTCCAATATCCAGACTTTTATGCTTTTCAAATCATGCCATCTAATACTAAAAAGCGCAGGCGTTGTGCGCTTGGTTTGTGTAAGTTAACCAAAAAAGTTAAAAGTATAAGTCTTCTGCATCAAACTAACAGAAAAAAAATTTTTTTACACTTGAAATGGTTATTGTCTGCTTATTATGAAGTACGAACATCCTAACAAACGTTGTATGTGGCTTTCTGCGTTTTTCCTTACAGTGCTAGCGTAGAGAATATGAAAAAGAGGGAAATTAAGCAACTGCTTTTTCTATGATTTACCACTGTGTGCCCAAAACTTAACGTGCACCAACACGTGTGCGGCAACCTGGCTGGCCTCTCAATGTAGAAGTAACTGGTTTTCTTCTTGCCCTTTATTTTCTTGTTTTTTAGAACCAATCTCGAGCACTTGGATAATGCAAAACAAATACAATCTATGTCTTCCACACCATCATTTTACTATGCCTGCCACCATCCATTTGTCTTTTGCACCATACCTTCATAACCTGTCACCTTGAAACTAAAAAATACTCACAATGGTGCATGCCTGAAGCACAAACTAGATTAATTTGTTGAGTAAATCATGTGGTTCCAAGGAACAAAAAAAAAATCCATTACATTACGTTCCTTGCTCTGGATCTCTTCACCTGCAATTACTGAAAAGAAAAAAAGAAATATAATTTTCCTTTGAGCAGCCTTGGTAACTTATCTAAGAACACGCGATGTAATCGAAATTTAATAACCTAAAAAAGAAATAGAGATCGGTGACGTTTGACGCTAGCAAATCTCCACGAGATTTATCTGGAAGGGCATCACCCGTCAAAACACTAAGAAATTTGACACCTTATTTTTTTTTCTCCGAAACGTTCTGAGACGTTTCTTTTTTTTTCAGGACGCCACCCTAAATCCGAAAAACCTTACTTGGCATTAGTGTTGTAAAAATTTCTTTTTTCCATCGTGGTTCTGAAAAGCTTGCAGAAAAAAAGTTCGAGAACGTTTTCGTATGACTTATTAAGCTGCCCTTGTACTTGCCTTCCCTCTTCTTTACTATTTTCAGCCAGGGACAGAAATAAAGCAAAATCGTTTAACTTTTATGACCGTAACAGGTAACAATATCTGCTCAATTCGGTTAGTAAAAAAAAAAAAGGTTATCGTAGGTTTACTATTTTCACATCGGTGCATAGAATCTTTACTCTACTTCCTTTGGAGGGAATTTAGTAGTGCTCGATTAGCAGATAACAGCGCAGGGTTCTATGTAGTACGAAGCACTATCAGGTTTTTTAACGTACGTGAGTTGTTTTTTGTTTCTTATTTTTGGCTTGCCTGGGATAAACGGTGCCCATCAAATTATTAAGACCTGGTGAAAAGAGCGTACCTACATGGGTATCGGGGTTTTTGCCAGAAAGAGCTTTAACTGCAATTGATGCCTACCGGAGATTATTTTGATATCAAAATGCAGGAACGATATCTACTTCCCTAAAGCAGAAAACAAAACATTTTTTTAAAAGTCTTTCTTATATAAAGGTAGCCTTCATTTCATGATAGCCAGATGATAATCTTAATGTAACAATTGGAGGATACCAGCATCCCTCCACACCTACAAATGTCTATACCCCATTCCGTATTTTCGGCAGTCTTGGTCTTCGTGGCGCTAGCTACTACAACCTTAGCCAGTACAGAAGCTTGCTTACCAACAAACAAAAGGGAAGATGGTATGAATATTAATTTTTATGAGTACACAATAGGCGACAAAACCACATATTTGGAGCCTGAATATATGGGCTATAAATACTCCGATACAAAGAAGTTAGGTTCCGTTAGCGGACAGACCGATCTCTCCATATACTATAGTCCGCCTTGTGAGAGCACTCCTACCTGTGTGACTTATGCAGTTTTGAAGCGTGATGAGGATGGATATGATCCTTGCGGACCTCTTTATGAAACTAAAAAACGTGATACTGAATACTGTGACCCAAATACTGCCTATTGGAGTTCTGATCTTTTTGGTTTCTATACTACTCCAACTAATGTAACTGTGGAAATGACAGGGTACTTTTTACCACCACAGACGGGTTCTTACATATTCAAGTTTGCTACAGTTGACGACTCTGCAATTCTATCAGTAGGTGGTGCTACCGCGTTCGACTGTTGTGCTCAACAGCAACCGCCGATCACATCAACGAACTTTACCATTAACGGTATCAAACCATGGGGTGGAAGTTTGCCACCTAATGTCGAAGGAACTGTCTACATGTATGCTGGATTCTACTACCCAATGAAGGTTGTTTACTCAAATGCTGTTTCTTGGGGTACACTTCCAATTAGTGTGACACTGCCTGATGGTACAGCTATCAGTGATGACTTCGAGGGATACGTGTATTCCTTTGATGATGATTTGACTCAATCTGATTGTACCATTCCAGATCCTTCAAACTATACTATAACAGGCCTAATCACCACCACCACTGAACCATGGAC
>ERZ794946.70-NODE-70-length-66302-cov-90.795161_pt1 | contig 66302 bp, 37 predicted proteins | sample MGYA00433072_ERZ794946 | MGnify/ENA primary metagenome ERZ794946 (study PRJEB30137, sample SAMN04331413) | food metagenome | isolation source: Y3 must sample point D1 replicate A | place: Australia: South Australia | collected 2014 ...
CGAATTTTCTACTATTGTGAGAAATTCACTAGCTTCACCTAAAAGCAAAAAATCTCAAAATTCCCAATATTCACATAGTCTAAAGTACCGATAGCAACCAACATATATAAACAGTAGTATTTTACGAAGCTGAATTGCAAGATTAGTGAGAGGAGAATAACCGGATAATTTTTTTGGATTACGTTATTGTTAAAGGCTATAATATTAGGTGAAACAGAATGTCCTAGAAGTTTTTTTCTTTCATGTTAAATTTATTGATTCTTGCGCTTCAGCTTTTATAAAACATAAGAACTGTTTCTTCACGTTAACTTCTTGTGCCACATATAATGATGTACTAGTAATATGGGTACTATTTGGCAGATGATATTTGATTTTTATTCAAGACGGTTACTGTTTCTACGATTGATATTTTCATTCCTGGATATCATCTTGCCAGATCACTTACAATTTAGGCCGCGCCTGAATTGAAGAGTACTTCAATACGTAGTGTACTGTCCAAACTCTCTTCCAAATTTTTAATATTTAGCTGGGGTTGGGTAACAAGTGAGCAAGGGAAAAAGTGAACATTTTAAGAAGAACAATAAAATAGCAAGAGATGGAATGGTAATGCTTGGCTCTCGAGAAGAGTAGCATAAAACGAGACTTGTTTAAAACAGGATATGACATACTTCAATTCAGCTTTCCCTATCAGCCGCTCGAGCAGTTATATAGGTGTGTTGCCGGAGTAATTTGGCGGAGGCCAACAGTGGCTAGGCGGCAACGCCTGGAACACGCGCTTAAAAGTTCTGGAAGGTTCGCGAATTGAGAACTGCTCAGGGGCGAATACAGGGGCGGCCTTGGCGGCAGGGGGGAGGCCTCTGTGAAGTTAGTTATATAAGACTTGCTGTCATCGTTTTTTTGATCCCGGCAGGAACTATCTTTTATTCTCATACATACGGTCAAGAAGTATAATTATACATAACATAGGGACACGTTCAGGCAATTGTCCACATCCCACACAAATTAAGATCATACCAAGCCGAAGCAATGAGTTTTTATCAACCATCCCTATCTCTTTATGACGTTTTGAACGCATTATCCAACCAAACTGGCCAGAGAGGGCAGCAAGGATATCCTCGCCAACCACAAAGGCCACAGAGATACCATCCCCATTATGGACAAGTGCACGTTGGCGGGCATCATCCTCGTCATCATCCATTGTATAGCAGATACAATGGTGTTCCTAATACCTATTACTACCAGTTCCCTGGACAAGCCTATTACTATAGTCCTGAATACGGTTATGATGACGAGGATGGTGAAGAAGAGGACCAAGACGAAGATATGGTGGGTGACAGCGGCACTACAAGACAGGAAGATGGTGGCGAGGACAGCAACTCGAGAAGATATCCATCATATTACCATTGTAATACTGCCAGGAATAATAGGACCAACCAACAGGCAAACAGTTTAAACGACTTATTAACCGCGTTAATAGGTGTTCCACCATATGAAGGCACTGAACCAGAAATTGAAGCAAATACCGAACAGGAGGGCGAAAAGGGAGAAGAAAAGGATAAGAAGGATAAGTCTGAAGCACCCAAAGAGGAAGCTGGCGAAACCAACAAAGAAAAACCTTTGAATCAGCTGGAGGAATCGTCGAGACCACCATTAGCCAAAAAATCTTCATCGTTCGCTCACCTACAAGCGCCTTCCCCAATACCTGACCCGTTACAAGTATCCAAGCCTGAAACGAGAATGGACTTACCATTTTCACCAGAAGTGAATGTCTATGATACCGAGGACACTTACGTAGTTGTTCTTGCGTTACCAGGTGCTAACTCTAGGGCTTTCCACATTGATTACCATCCATCTTCTCATGAGATGCTCATCAAGGGTAAGATCGAAGACAGAGTGGGCATTGATGAAAAATTCTTGAAGATCACGGAACTAAAATATGGTGCGTTTGAGAGAACCGTTAAATTCCCCGTGCTGCCACGCATTAAGGACGAAGAAATTAAAGCTACTTACAACAACGGTCTACTACAAATTAAGGTGCCTAAAATTGTCAATGACACTGAAAAGCCGAAGCCAAAAAAGAGGATCGCCATTGAGGAAATACCCGACGAAGAATTGGAGTTTGAAGAAAATCCCAACCCTACGGTAGAAAATTGAATATCGTATCTGTTTATACACACATACATACATTTATATTTATAATAAGCGTTAAAATTTCGGCAGAATATCTGTCAACCACACAAAAATCATACAACGAATGGTATATGCTTCATTTCTTTGTTTCGCATTAGCTGCGCTATTTGACTCAAATTATTATTTTTTACTAAGACGACGCGTCACAGTGTTCGAGTCTGTGTCATTTCTTTTGTAATTCTCTTAAACCACTTCATAAAGTTGTGAAGTTCATAGCAAAATTCTTCCGCAAAAAGATGAATCTTAGTTCTCAGCCCACCAAAAGAGGTACATGCTAAGATCATACAGAAGTTATTGTCACTTCTTACCTTGCTCTTAAATGTACATTACAACCGGGTATTATATCTTACATCATCGTATAATATGATCTTTCTTTATGGAGAAAATTTTTTTTTCACTCGACCAAAGCTCCCATTGCTTCTGAAGAGTGTAGTGTATATTGGTACATCTTCTCTTGAAAGACTCCATTGTACTGTAACAAAAAGCGGTTTCTTCATCGACTTGCTCGGAATAACATCTATATCTGCCCACTAGCAACAATGTCGGATTCAAACCAAGGCAACAATCAGCAAAACTACCAGCAATACAGCCAGAACGGTAACCAACAACAAGGTAACAACAGATACCAAGGTTATCAAGCTTACAATGCTCAAGCCCAACCTGCAGGTGGGTACTACCAAAATTACCAAGGTTATTCTGGGTACCAACAAGGTGGCTATCAACAGTACAATCCCGACGCCGGTTACCAGCAACAGTATAATCCTCAAGGAGGCTATCAACAGTACAATCCTCAAGGCGGTTATCAGCAGCAATTCAATCCACAAGGTGGCCGTGGAAATTACAAAAACTTCAACTACAATAACAATTTGCAAGGATATCAAGCTGGTTTCCAACCACAGTCTCAAGGTATGTCTTTGAACGACTTTCAAAAGCAACAAAAGCAGGCCGCTCCCAAACCAAAGAAGACTTTGAAGCTTGTCTCCAGTTCCGGTATCAAGTTGGCCAATGCTACCAAGAAGGTTGACACAAAACCTGCCGAATCTGATAAGAAAGAGGAAGAGAAGTCTGCTGAAACCAAAGAACCAACTAAAGAGCCAACAAAGGTCGAAGAACCAGTTAAAAAGGAGGAGAAACCAGTCCAGACTGAAGAAAAGACGGAGGAAAAATCGGAACTTCCAAAGGTAGAAGACCTTAAAATCTCTGAATCAACACATAATACCAACAATGCCAATGTTACCAGTGCTGATGCCTTGATCAAGGAACAGGAAGAAGAAGTGGATGACGAAGTTGTTAACGATATGTTTGGTGGTAAAGATCACGTTTCTTTAATTTTCATGGGTCATGTTGATGCCGGTAAATCTACTATGGGTGGTAATCTACTATACTTGACTGGCTCTGTGGATAAGAGAACTATTGAGAAATATGAAAGAGAAGCCAAGGATGCAGGCAGACAAGGTTGGTACTTGTCATGGGTCATGGATACCAACAAAGAAGAAAGAAATGATGGTAAGACTATCGAAGTTGGTAAGGCCTACTTTGAAACTGAAAAAAGGCGTTATACCATATTGGATGCTCCTGGTCATAAAATGTACGTTTCCGAGATGATCGGTGGTGCTTCTCAAGCTGATGTTGGTGTTTTGGTCATTTCCGCCAGAAAGGGTGAGTACGAAACCGGTTTTGAGAGAGGTGGTCAAACTCGTGAACACGCCCTATTGGCCAAGACCCAAGGTGTTAATAAGATGGTTGTCGTCGTAAATAAGATGGATGACCCAACCGTTAACTGGTCTAAGGAACGTTACGACCAATGTGTGAGTAATGTCAGCAATTTCTTGAGAGCAATTGGTTACAACATTAAGACAGACGTTGTATTTATGCCAGTATCCGGCTACAGTGGTGCAAATTTGAAAGATCACGTAGATCCAAAAGAATGCCCATGGTACACCGGCCCAACTCTGTTAGAATATCTGGATACAATGAACCACGTCGACCGTCACATCAATGCTCCATTCATGTTGCCTATTGCCGCTAAGATGAAGGATCTAGGTACCATCGTTGAAGGTAAAATTGAATCCGGTCATATCAAAAAGGGTCAATCCACCCTACTGATGCCTAACAAAACCGCTGTGGAAATTCAAAATATTTACAACGAAACTGAAAATGAAGTTGATATGGCTATGTGTGGTGAGCAAGTTAAACTAAGAATCAAAGGTGTTGAAGAAGAAGACATTTCACCAGGTTTTGTACTAACATCGCCAAAGAACCCTATCAAGAGTGTTACCAAGTTTGTAGCTCAAATTGCTATTGTAGAATTAAAATCTATCATAGCAGCCGGTTTTTCATGTGTTATGCATGTTCATACAGCAATTGAAGAGGTACATATTGTTAAGTTATTGCACAAATTAGAAAAGGGTACCAACCGTAAGTCAAAGAAACCACCTGCTTTTGCTAAGAAGGGTATGAAGGTCATCGCTGTTTTAGAAACTGAAGCTCCAGTTTGTGTGGAAACTTACCAAGATTACCCTCAATTAGGTAGATTCACTTTGAGAGATCAAGGTACCACAATAGCAATTGGTAAAATTGTTAAAATCGCCGAGTAAATTTCTTGCAAACATAAGTAAATGCAAACACAATAATACCGATCATAAAGCATTTTCTTCTCTATTAAAAAACAAGGTTTAATAAAGCTGTTATATATATATATATATATATAGACGTATAATTAGTTTAGTTCTTTTTGTACCATATACCATAAACAAGGTAAACTTCACCTCTCAATATATCTAGAATTTCATAAAAATATCTAGCAAGGTTTCAACTCCTTCAATCACGTTTTCATCATAACCCTTCCCCGGCGTTATTTCAGAATGTGCAAAATCTATTAGTGACATGGAACTCAAAGAACCAGTTGTTTTTTTGTCCTTTGGTCCTTCGCTGCTTCCCTCGGCATCATCATCATCATCATCATCATTATCATCATCGTCGTCATCATCGTCTATAAAATCATCTCGCATAAGTTTGTCAACATCATTTAGTAATTCCCATCGCTCCGGGTCTCCTTCGTAAATAAACAAAAGACTACTTGATATCATTCTAACTTCTTCTTCTAGCATAGTATTATAAAACAACTGCAATCTTTTCAAAAATGTTTTCTTCAGTTGATGCTTTCTCGCATCCGACAGATGAGGATTGTTAAAATAAAGTTCAATTGCATCTGAAACATTTTGATCGGTTCTTGAACGACCATACAATTTGTTTATAAAGATATAATCACTGTCTGCTTCTTCTTCGTAATATTCGAGCGAAAGCTGATTCAGCACAGAGGGATTTTTCTGTATTTTCATGCCACATATCCTGAAACCCAAAGATCCTGAAGTCGTCGTCTCACTGACTCTTTTCATTCTCTCTCTTTTTTCCAATGATGCCTTCGAATCATACAAAGTTTTGCCTAATTTTATATCAAGTATATTAGGTTTACTAAATCCATATAGTAGATTTTCTAAAACGAGGTATTGCTTGGACTTCTCAGACTTTACAGGTATTGAATCAAGATTATCAGTGGAATCACTTAACCGCTCATCTATCTTCAGAAGCGCAGCATCGCCACTTTGCTCGATTTTTGCCCCTTCATTCAAGACTCCAAGATACGTGGGCATCCAAGAGCACAAGGGAGCATCTCCATCAGCCGAAGACTTTCTTCGACTCACATCTCTCACTTGTATGGCTTTGTAGAATTCCAGTTCCTGCGGAAAGGCCGGTTTAAAGATGAGCAATCCATCACCGTCTGTTAGAGTACCGTCGTGGCCAGCAGCTTTATGCTCTAAAACCCTATAATTGTTTACCGTATCCATGTGAAAAAAATTTCTACTTAGGCACACGTATGCACATATCCATGTAAGCTACTAATGGAAATTGCTTAACTGATTACTGGTAAAAAAGGGATCTCCAATGGCTTTATCTTATTCCATTTTGTCCCACCATTTGTATACAGTATAAAGACATTTTGGTGAGATACTTAGTTACCCAGCCTACTTCTGAGAAATATTACCCGACTCGATTATCTACCAATTGGCTTCGAGAACGTGGTTTTTCACCATTTTTTTTCCCGCTTTTTTTTTTCATCCGACCGTTGTGGCGGAGAGAAGCTTCCGGAAGGGAATTCACTCAGATTCTCTCCAGTACCACGGGGGGCAACTCTGCCTGGAACACTCTCTTCCTTCAAGAACTTAGCAAGAAGTACCAATTAGTCCCAGCGGGCCCTCAGGGCTGGTCTACTGCCTTATACTCTAGGATGTACATCCTACCACACACAACAAGCCTGTCACACCATGACTACAGATCCTTCTGTCAAATTGAAGTCCGCCAAAGACTCCCTCGTCTCCTCCCTCTTCGAGTTATCAAAAGCTGCTAATCAGACAGCCTCCTCTATTGTTGATTTCTACAATGCCATCGGCGACGATGAAGAAGAGAAGATAGAGGCTTTCACCACTTTGACTGAGTCTTTGCAAACATTGACTTCTGGTGTAAACCACTTGCACGGCATCAGCTCGGAGCTGGTTAACCCTATTGATGATGATAAAGATGCTATTATCGCTGCTCCAGTCAAGGCTGTAAGAAGAAAGATCGAACGTGATCCAAATGCTCCAAAGAAGCCACTGACTGTTTTCTTTGCTTACTCTGCGTACGTTCGTCAAGAACTTCGTGAAGACAGACAAAAGGCTGGCTTGCCACCTTTATCCTCAACTGAGATTACTCAAGAAATCTCCAAGAAATGGAAGGAATTGAGTGATAACGAAAAAGAAAAATGGAAGCAGGCTTACAACGTCGAGTTGGAGAATTACCAAAGAGAGAAATCCAAATACTTAGAAGCAAAGAAAAACGGTACCCTACCACCAGCTTCCTTGGAAAACGGTCCAACTCATGCGCCGGTTCCAATTCCTTTCAGTTTACAGCACGCCGCTGAACCTCCTGTGGAAAAGAGACCTCACGATGATGATGGATCTTCGGAAAAGAAGAAGAAGAAGAAGAAGAAGGATAAGAAGAAGGACAAATCCAACTCTTCTATTTGATGGACGGACAAACTCGTTACTATTACTCTACTGTCTTTCTAAAATAAATATAATAATAAAAAAAGGAATAAAATATAGCAGCATGGGCTTGCTTTGTCCATAGTGTATGCACATATATATATATATATATGTATCTATCCCTCTCCTCTTGTAACAGTATATCTTCCTTTTCATTTTCGTTGTGTATATGTATGTATATAGTTCTAAATTTGCGATTATACCTTTTCAAACCTCTCAATGTTATTGTGCTAAAACTATGTACATTTTAGAGAAAAAGAAGGAAGCAAAACAAATACATAATATATACAGGGGGGCCGTTCTTTTTGTTTTTGAACATGTATTAAAGAGTGCTCAATAATTGATCTACAATATCAAATTTCTTCTTTGGTGCATCTTCAGGGCGTTTCCAGTGTTCAGGAAACTCATAATCCCGCTTCTTTTTACGTAAACTCTTAGCTATAGTATGCCTTGTGTCAAGGGGAACATCGCTAAAATCGTCCTCCGTCAAATCTTTTGACTCCGCTAACAGCCTTTGAAGAATATCATGCAAATAACGTGCATTTTGTGATGCATGCTCAAATTTGTCACTAGACATTTTAAAAATATCTGTAGTATGATCATAACGCGACCTGGCTAATATTCTGAACTTATGTAATGATTTTTCCTCCAGGCCCAATTCCTTGGTTTTAACGCTTAATACAACCTTCCTCGAATTAGGATGCTCTTCGCCAACATAACTAGTGTATCTATAAGTGACCGGATGACTTTCTGGAGATGGTCTCTTGTATTCCTGGCGATATTGAGCTAATAGCGGTAACTCATATGCGGCTAATCGATTATAGAACCTTTGTTCACGATGTTGGGCAACCAATTCCTGAGCTTGCGATGGCAATTCATCAAACATAAACGGTCTAAGACTGTTATCGCGATTCACGTTTCCACCTTTTATATCAATAGCGCCTTGTTCTCCTCTGTGATATAGCTTTTTAATATCGTTAACAGGTACATTTGAGTACTCAGAAGTGGTTAATAAGGCATTCAGTTCGTCTTTGTTAGGTTTATACTCTGAACCCAATCTAGCCATTCTCTCCCAATATAACTCTAAAATTCTTTGAGGAGGTAAACCCTTCCATTTTTCGGGATGCATATAGAGATCTGCTGAAAAAGCTGGTCCTTCTCTCACAGTTTTAGCTTCATTACCAGCATCACTGTTCAAACATCTAGACATTGTCAAAACCCTTTTCTGGGTGCTCCACAAATTACCCCGAGAGACTTTCCATAACCCCAATGGTACTTTCATCTTCCTAAGAATAGTATTTTAGTAGTGTCAAATGTTTCGGTAACTCTACTGCCTTGTTCACAGATCGAAATATACTCAGAATCAGTTACAGAAAAGGTCCCATTTAGCGTAATTTCTTAGCGGAACTCATTAAAGAGCTCCGACGTGCAACGCGATAAAGGTTCGCCGACGACAACAAAACAATGGCAGGCAGTCATTAAATGAACGCCATCAAATGAAATATTCGTGGTAGCGATTACAATAAGGAAGTTGGAAAAACATAACAAAGACGGAGCGACGAGAAGTATTGGACAGGACATATGCCTAGACATGGAAGAAGAGGAAAACTGCCAAAAGGCGAGAAACTTCCTAAAAAGGAGGGAGGCGACAATACTCCGTCAAAGCTTTTATCGTCAATGCTTAAAACTTTAGATTTGACCTTCGAGCGTGATATTGGAATGCTCAATGGCAAAAGTGTTAGGTCCATACCCAATAAAAAAACTTTACTTGAATTGCAAAGTCAATTGGATAGTCTCAATGAAATACTGGGTACAATTGCCCGAGGTGATCAAGAGACCATTGAAGCGCTTCGGAAAATAAGAGACAGTAAAAATGAGAAGCAAGCAAACGATGAAAAGCAGGAAACTTCAAATGCAGACGGGCAGCACGAAAGTTCTACTGCTACTGAAGAAACGAATATAATTGATAAAGGGGTACAAAGCCCACCAAAACCTCCTCCTTCTAATGAAATCTCCGGCACAATTGAGAACGATGTAGAAAGCATCAAACAAGCGGCTGATAATATGGCTAAAGAAGAAATTAATGAAGACAAAGATTTACAAGTTCATAGAGATCAACCCAGAGAAAAGAGGCCGTTCGATTCTGAAACTGAAAATAGGGCCACTGAAAATGAAAACACACAGAGGCCAGACAATAAGAAGCAAAAAATTGACGTTGACAAAATGGAAAACGATCCAACTGTTAAAAATCCAAAATCAGAATTTGTAGTATCGCAAACGTTACCTCGAGCAGCAGCAGCACTCGGCTTATTCAATGAAGAGGGACTAGAAAGTACAGGAGAAGACTTCCTAAAAAAAAAATACAATGTAGCTAGTTATCCAACAAATGATTTGAAAGATCTGTTACCAGGTGAATTACCGGATATGGACTTTTCGCATCCTAAACCAACCAACCAAATTCAATTCAATACCTTTCTAGCATTTGTGGAAAATTTTTTCAAAGATCTTAGTGATGACAACTTAAAGTTTTTGAAGATGAAATATATTATACCCGATAGCTTGCAATTTGACAAAACTTATGACCCTGAGGTAAACCCGTTTATTATACCGAAACTAGGCCCTTTGTACACAGATGTTTGGTTCAAAGATGAAAACGACAAAAATTCTGCCTATAAAAAACCTTCACCATATTCAAACGATGCATCTACTATACTACCAAAAAAAAGTGCCAACGAACTTGATGATAATGCTTTGGAATCGGGCAGTATATCGTGTGGGCCCTTATTATCTAGGCTGTTGAGTGCTGTATTAAAAGATGACAATGACAAATCAGAATTGCAATCTTCTAAAATAATACGGGATGGCGGACTACCGAGAACCGGAGGGGAAGACGATATACAATCGTTTAGAAACAACAACAATGATACTGTAGACATGACATTATCTCAGGAGAACGGGCCCAGTGTTCAAACACCTGACAATGACATTGATGAGGAAGCATCTTTCCAAGCAAAACTGGCAGAAAATAAAGGCAGTAATGGCGGTACTACAAGTACGTTACCCCAACAAATTGGGTGGATAACAAATGGAATTAACCTGGACTATCCAACATTCGAAGAACGATTGAAAAGAGAACTAAAGTATGTAGGGATATACATGAATTTGCCTAAGGATGAGAACAACCCTAACTCAGATGACCCCGATTGGGTCACCGGTAGAGAAGACGACGAAATAAGCGCAGAGTTAAGAGAATTGCAAGGCACTTTAAAACAAGTGACCAAGAAAAACCAAAAGAGGAAAGCCCAATTGATTCCACTAGTGGAAAGACAACTAGCATGGCAGGAATACTCATCTATTTTAGAAGATTTAGACAAACAAATCGACCAGGCTTATGTCAAACGTATTCGCGTACCCAAGAAAAGAAAGAAGCATCATACAGCAGCTTCAAATAATGTGAACACAGGAACCACGTCTCAAATAGCACAACAAAAGGCTGCAAACTCAAGTTTAAAATCCCTTCTGGATAAAAGGCAAAGGTGGATTAATAAGATTGGTCCATTGTTTGATAAACCTGAAATTATGAAGAGAATCCCCAATGAAAGCGTATTCAAGGACATGGACCAAGAAGAAGATGAGGATGAAGCCGATGTATTTGCACAAAACACTAATAAGGACGTGGAACTAAATTAAAATATACGAACTCTAAGGAAAAATACGTAGCATAATAACGCATATAACTAACAATTTGGATAACTATCCATAAAAAAAAAAAATAGTCACATAATACGAACATTAATATCCTTTTTTGTTACATTTTCTTCCATCTGAAATATTTGGAGGGGCAAAAACAATGAGATGACAGTTGAATGCATGAACTTCCGATCGCGGGCGTATAGGTAAAGTCAATTGAAGCAAGTGTGACGACATAAGTATCGTAATTTAGTGGTTGGATACATTAAAAAAAACAAGTGGTATATATATAAGTAGTAGTAGTAAGAAGTAAGCGATGTCTAGGGCTAAGAGAATTATGAAAGAAATCCAAGCTGTGAAGGATGATCCTGCAGCTCACATTACTCTTGAATTTGTGAGTGAATCTGATATCCACCATTTAAAAGGCACATTTTTGGGCCCACCTGGAACACCTTACGAGGGTGGCAAATTTGTCGTGGATATCGAAGTACCTATGGAGTATCCATTCAAACCACCAAAGATGCAGTTCGACACAAAAGTATACCATCCAAATATATCATCAGTGACAGGTGCCATTTGTTTAGATATTCTTAAGAATGCATGGTCGCCAGTGATAACACTAAAGTCTGCATTGATTTCGCTACAGGCGCTACTACAATCTCCAGAGCCTAACGATCCTCAAGATGCAGAAGTAGCACAACACTATTTACGGGATAGAGAATCTTTTAATAAGACTGCTGCACTATGGACGAGGTTATACGCCAGTGAAACTTCCAATGGTCAAAAAGGCAATGTAGAGGAGTCTGATTTATATGGGATTGACCACGATCTGATTGACGAGTTTGAATCTCAAGGTTTTGAAAAGGACAAGATTGTGGAAGTGTTGAGACGATTAGGCGTCAAGTCCTTAGACCCCAATGACAACAATACAGCCAACCGTATCATCGAGGAATTGTTGAAGTGAATAGATAAAAAAAAAAACGCACCAAGTAAGTAAGTAAATAAAGAATAAATAAACTATATGAGTAAAACACCAAGCGAGGATGTTTCATTGTGCATCCGTGTTCTTGATGATCACATAACTGTAAAAGAATAATACGGCACGTTAAATGTTATTTTAGAATATAAACACCTTATGTGCCATAAGCATTGAGCCAATCGCTGCTGTTTTTTTTATTCCGGGGCACCTTCGGAAGAACACAGGCGCAATTTAGTTATATAAGGAGAAGCCCTCGAGCGATCAGGGGACCGACTGCGGATCGCTTTAAGGCAAAGATAGAAGGATAAATATTTGCTTTGGAAGATAGTCGTATCTAATTTCCCATTCTGTTGTTTTCTTGATCTTTCCTACGCTTTCGACTTTCTTCCTACGCGCTTTATAATAGCTATGATGTTGCCAAGATCCATGAAATTTATGACTGGAAGGAGAATTTTCCATACTGCCACAGTAAGGGCCTTCCAGTCTACCGCTAAGAAGAGCTTAACTATCCCATTTTTGCCCGTATTACCCCAGAAACCAGGTGGTGTTAGGGGCACTCCCAATGATGCCTACGTCCCCCCCCCTGAGAATAAATTAGAGGGCTCATACCACTGGTATATGGAAAAAATCTTTGCCTTGTCCGTCGTTCCATTGGCTACGACGGCTATGCTGACAACCGGTCCGTTATCCACTGCAGCTGATTCTTTCTTTTCTGTCATGCTTTTGGGATATTGTTACATGGAATTTAACTCTTGTATCACCGATTATATTTCTGAAAGAGTTTATGGTGTTTGGCACAAGTACGCCATGTATATGTTGGGACTTGGTTCTGCGGTCTCCCTTTTTGGAATCTATAAACTAGAAACCGAGAATGATGGTGTTGTTGGTTTAGTAAAAAGTCTATGGGATTCTTCCGAGAAAGACAACAGTCAAAAGATTGAAGCTAAGAAGTAGATAAATCACCACGAATCATTTGTTCGGTCATGTAACATGCACATCTATAGCAACGACGTGTCTCCTATCTTTTGCTTTTACCTTGTTTTCCGCCGGTATATTCCTTTGCCATATTTACTAGTATTTATTTATTATTATTTATTCTTCTATTTTTCTTTTATTTATTTGTTACTTCCTAATATCGTCATTATTATGCCTTTTTCATATTTGATTTACTCCAATATATTCTGTTTGAGCTTTGTTTCCCAGCTCCGAAGATTTTGAACTAAATACTCTTTCGTCACTCGCGGATTTTCAATTATAGTCAGTTCCTTTTCATGACAGTACACATCTCTACAGTCAAATCTTCTTGAAAATTTCATAGATTTACTGACTGAATCCATCTCTGCTTTAAAAATATTCTGTAGCTGAATTAAATGGCTTTCGATGATACCATCGTCTTCAATTTGACATTCTTCTTTAATTAACTCGTAACTTAACTCATTATATATTTCGCTTAATGTTACCAATGTTAATTTCTCCAGTTTTGATCGCATTAATGATGTTAGGATTATGTTTTCCGGTAGATCTTTAATGTTTCCAAAGGCAAATATTTCGAATAATTGTTGTTCATCGGGATCTTTAGTATTTAACCATTCTTCTTTGTAGTGATATTTGTAAGGATCTTCTAGCGATTTTATTGTTTCTTCCCTCATTACCATTCTCTCTTATCTGTACTACGTAGGTCATCACTGTTATTGTTTTTTGTTTCTTTGTTTACTATTGTCCGTAATATAAATACATATTAAAAAAGTTGATGATGAGTTGCTCAATAATTTTCGCATTCCCTAAGATACAACGAACCAAAGGCAAGATAACAATAATATAAGAAAAAGCAAACGCGATAAGAGCCAGGGAAGTCAATATATACTGCACGGCTTTATTTCTATATGTGTAGATGCCTACCATTTTATACAACACCAATTCCAGTTTAATTACCAAGTACCGAAGGCCAAATGCCTCAAATCAATATAAAGGCTTTCTGTCAAAAAAAGGACATACACGATTGAATTCTAAATCGAGTGGAGATATTTGGGAGAAAGATTGTAATCATACGAAAAATTCTGGTAATGATGTTTCGTTTGAGAGTGAATTTGAAAAAGATTCGGTTGAGTATCTAAAGGATTTATGTTTCTCTATATACCCAAATTCATTACATCAGAAAATCAGAAGCATAGAAGCTTTGCCAGACCTACAGGTAAATACCTTTATTGCCTTAATTTTCCAAAATTTCGTTAAGTCTTGGTATGGTATCAAAATACCCACTGATGATTCCAAGTTTTTAACCGAACTATATAACTTAGTTCAAGATTTAATAACATATTTGAAGAGTTCCAAAATCAATTACCATGCCCTTTTACTCGATTATATTCCCTGCTTGCTTTCGTCTCACTTGAAAGCATTAAATGACTCATCTCAAAATAACGATTTAGTTTATGAACAGTACTGTAAGCTAACTTTGTTTGATTCGAAACGATATCCAATGCTATTCATTGAAATCATACAAAGTAAAATGAGCACCAAATCTCTACTACAGAGAAGCTTTTTGGATAGCTTTTTAAATGAACTTGTGTTCGGGCATATTTTTAATTCAATAGCGGAACCATATTATCTTCTGGAGGGCTTGAATAAAATTTGCATAAGAATAAAGCTAAATTCTGCAGGAAATACCAGAAACGAGGTGACTCATGGAAAGCCTAAATGCGATCCCTGGTTGTTTGTTTCCAATGTAAAGCACAAAATATTGCAAATGACCAGGCTTTTAGCTTATTCAACTTCAACAGAAGCAGCAAATATGAACACTGCCGAAATTCAAGAAACAGCATTTCTACAAAGATATATTTTTACTTTTTTCACCGATGATTTTTTCAAATTATCTATGAGAAAGCCATTCCTATTCTCAATATGCAGAACGCTTCAGCATTGGATCTCTAAATCAAATGCGTTAAACAGGGTCATGTATAGAACATTTGACAATATTGTTCAAACTAAAATTACCAGCCCTGGGACAATTGGCAACTTATTCTCATTATTACGACATTCTTTGTTTCCTAATGACAATATGATGGGGCCACCAAGAGTATTACCAGTGGGTGATGCTTTCCTAGAGTTCAGAGAAGAGTGTATTTCCAATTTATGGGATATTTGTATGACTTATAAACTTGATCATATCCTCGCTATCAAAAGGTCTGACATAGCGGATCTTATTATCTGCATATCGAAGAATAGGGATTGCAATAAATTGCTAATTTATAGAATTATTGACTGTGTTATTGCGCAGTTGCCGTAGACTTCGTGATGTATAGAGTATTGTTGACAAATATTTGATGTTACCGAAATAGCATTCTTTGTAGCATTATTACAAATTTTTATACTATGAAGTAAGATCTTAGGAAGCAAGAACATTGTTAACAAATAGCTTTTATGACCTAATCATTAGCACTATTCATTGCCAAATATGCAAATATCTATTCCTTTTGCCCGAACAGGTAAAAGTGGTATTGCTTTTATGTTAAACGCGAAACTGCCGCCACTTCGCTTAAAAAAAAAAACACTGGCTGAAAAAGAACGATGCAGTTTAGTAACTAAAGTTTTTTCTAGCTCAGGCTTAGAGTTCGATAACAACAAGTCACATTCGAGTGCTCCACTTATAGCAATTTTTCTTTTGTGTATTGGTTTGCTCCTGTGTGCTCAGGCTTTTCATTTGTTGTGAGAGTATTGTTCTTATAACTTTTCATTTTTTGAAAGAATTGGCGGCTAGCAATGTCGTACCCAGGAAAAGACAAGAATATTCCCGGAAGAATAATAGAGGCCCTAGAAGACCTGCCTTTGAGTTATCTGGTTCCTAAGGATGGGTTAGCCGCGCTAGTAAATGCCCCAATGCGGGTTTCTTTACCTTTTGACAAGACTATCTTTACCAGCGCTGATGATGGCAGAGATGTTAATATAAATGCTCTAGGTACAGCCAACAGCACTACTTCTTCCATAAAGAATGAGGCCGAAAAAGAAAGGCTTGTTTTCAAGAGACCCAGTAATTTTACGTCATCGGCCAATTCTGTTGATTATGTCCCAATTAACTTTTTGGAAGGATTATCACCGCTAGCGCAGAGTGTTCTATCAACCCATAAAGGGTTGAATGATTCCATTAACATCGAGAAAAAAAGTGAAATAGTAAGCAGACCGGAGGCAAAGCATAAGCTCGAAAGTGTGACTTCGAATGCTGGTAACTTGAGTTTCAACGACAATTCTTCCAACAAGAAAACCAAAACTTCAACAGGTGTAACCATGACGCAAGCGAATTTAGCGGAACAATATTTGAATGATCTTAAAAATATTTTAGATATTGTTGGATTTGACCAAAACTCTGCTGAAATTGGAAATATCGAGTACTGGCTCCAGTTGCCAAATAAAAAATTCGTTTTAACTACAAACTGCTTAACCAAATTACAAATGACAATTAAAAATATTACCGATAACCCACAGCTATCGAACTCAATCGAAATAACATGGCTTTTGAGATTGCTTGATGTGATGGTTTGTAATATAAAGTTCAGTAAAAGCTCTTTAAAGATGGGTTTAGATGATTCTATGTTACGATATATTGCTTTGCTTTCTACAATTGTACTATTCAATATTTTTTTACTGGGTAAGAATGACAGCAACTTACATCGGGAATCATACATCATGGAACCGCTGAATTTTTTAAGCGACTTGATAGAATCTCTAAAAATATTAACAATTGAATATGGTTCTTTGAAGATAGAATTTGACACTTTCCAGGAGGCCCTAGAATTGCTACCGAAATACATACGTAATGGCCCATTTCTGGATGATAATGTCACGGCAAAGCTTGTGTACATCTTTAGCGACTTGCTGATGAATAATGACATTGAAGCAACTACGAATATCCAATTTCAAAGTTTTTGGGATAATGTGAAGAGAATCAGCTCTGATATTTTAGTTTCATTATTCGGTAGTTTTGATCAACAGAGAGGATTTATTATAGAAGAACTACTATCTCACATCGAAAAGCTTCCCACAAAGAGAATACAAAAAAAACTAAGAAAAGTTGGTAACCAAAACATTTATATCACTGATTTTACCTTTACTTTAATGTCAATGTTAGAGAATATTAATTGCTACTCCTTCTGTAATCAGATGAAGGATATTGCACCAGAGAATATTGACCTATTAAAGAACGAATACAAAAAGCAAGAAGAATTTCTTTTTAACATTGTTGAGCATATAAATGACACAATACTGGAAAGGTTTTTCAAGAACCCGTCCGCTTTAAGGTATGTAATTGACAACTTTGTCCAAGATCTATTATTGCTAATTTCCTCCCCTCAGTGGCCTGTAACAGAAAAAATACTAAGCTCTTTGTTAAAGAGACTTCTAAGTGTATACAGCCCATCCATGCAAGTTTCTGCAAACATTGAAACAATATGTTTACAACTTATAGGGAATATTGGTTCTACAATTTTTGATATTAAATGCTCAACTAGAGACCATGAAGATAACAACTTGATTAAAATGATTAATTACCCCGAAACTTTGCCGCATTTTTTTAAATCATTTGAAGAATGCATTGCATATAATGAAACGATCAAATGCCGTCGTTCTGCAACAAGATTCCTTTGGAATTTAAGACTCGGTGCGATCTTGAGATTAGAAGAGTATACAAAGGATGCCAAAGAACAAACTATAACCGTTGACAATGAATTGAAAAAAATATTGGAGCAGATAAAAGATGGTGGACTTGGACCCGAATTAGAGAACAGAGAAGCAGATTTTAGTACGATTAAATTGGATTATTTTTCTATTTTGCACGCCTTTGAACTACTGAATCTATACGATCCATACTTGAAGTTGATATTATCACTTCTAGCCAAGGATAAAATCAAACTGAGATCGACTGCTATTAAATGTCTCTCGATGTTGGCTTCAAAAGACAAAGTGATACTTTCAAACCCAATGGTTAAAGAAACTATTCACCGGCGTTTAAACGACTCATCTGCATCTGTCAAGGATGCCATTCTAGATTTGGTCAGTATTAATTCTTCATACTTCGAATTTTATCAACAAATTAACAACAACTATAACGATGATAGCATAATGGTAAGAAAACATGTGTTAAGAATTAATGAAAAAATGTACGACGAGACGAACGACATCGTCACGAAGGTATACGTAATAGCAAGAATCCTAATGAAAATAGAAGACGAGGAGGACAATATAATTGATATGGCTAGGCTGATTTTATTAAATAGATGGATATTAAAGGTACATGAAGTATTGGACCAGCCCGAAAAGTTGAAAGAAATTTCTTCTTCAGTCCTACTAGTAATGTCCCGTGTGGCTATAATGAATGAGAAATGCTCCCAACTTTTCGACTTGTTTCTCAACTTTTATCTCCTAAACAAAGAAGCGCATTCAAAAGAAGCATACGATAAAATCACTCACGTTCTAACCATTCTTACCGACTTTTTGGTACAAAAAATTGTCGAGCTCAACTCAGATGACACAAATGAAAAGAATTCGATTGTTGATAAACAAAATTTTTTAAACCTTTTGGCGAAGTTTGCTGATTCTACTGTGTCATTTTTGACTAAAGACCACATTACAGCATTGTATCCTTATATGGTATCGGACGAAAAATCTGACTTCCACTATTATATCTTGCAAGTCTTTAGATGTACTTTTGAAAAATTGGCCAACTTTAAACAGAAATTTTTGTATGACTTAGAGACGACCCTTTTGAGTAGGCTACCAAAGATGAATGTAAGAGAGATAGATGAAGCTATGCCTCTTATCTGGTCTGTTGCCACTCATCGTCATGATACTGCTAGAGTAGCTAAAGCATGTTCATCCTGTCTTTCCCATTTACATCCATATATAAATAAGGCAAATAACGAGGAAGCTGCCATTGTAGTTGACGGAAAATTGCAAAGGCTGATATATTTATCCACCGGTTTTGCCAGGTTCTGCTTTCCTAAACCCTCCAATGATAAAATTGCATTTTTACAAGAAGGTGAAACCCTGTATGAACATATTACCAAATGCCTACTTGTACTATCTAAAGACAAAATTACACACGTAATAAGAAGGGTTGCTGTGAAAAATCTCACTAAATTATGTGGAAATCATCCAAAACTATTCAATTCAAGACACGTTCTACATTTACTGGACAAAGAATTTCAGAGCGATCAGCTAGATATTAAACTAGTAATTCTAGAAAGTTTATATGATCTTTTTCTACTGGAAGAAAGGAAGTCAGTGAGAAACACTGGCGTTAATAGCACTTTGTCTTCGAACTCCATTTTGAAAAAGAAATTACTGAAAACGAATAGGGTAGAGTTTGCAAATGATGGAGTATGTTCAGCGTTGGCTACTAGATTTTTAGACAGTATTCTCCAACTATGTCTCCTACGTGATCTAAAGAATTCTCTCGTAGCTATTCGATTATTAAAGTTGATTTTGAAATTTGGTTACACAAATCCCTCTCATTCAATTCCAACCGTAATTGCTTTATTTGCCTCTACTAGCCAGTATATTCGTCATGTCGCCTATGAGTTGTTAGAAGATCTTTTTGAGAAATACGAAACGCTAGTATTCAGTAGTTTATCTCGAGGGGTTACAAAAGCTATACATTATTCTATTCATACAGATGAGAAGTATTATTACAAGCACGATCATTTTTTGTCTTTACTTGAAAAATTATGTGGAACTGGAAAAAAAAATGGCCCAAAGTTCTTTAAAGTTCTGAAGAGAATCATGCAATCCTATTTAGATGATATCACCGATTTAACATCAACAAATAGTAGTGTTCAAAAGTCCATTTTCGTTCTCTGCACTAACATTTCGAATATCACATTTGTTTCTCAGTACGACTTGGTGTCCCTACTCAAAACCATTGATTTAACTACAGATAGATTAAAAGAGGTTATCATGGATGAAATAGGTGACAATGTTTCATCGCTATCCGTATCAGAAGAAAAGCTCAGTGGAATAATTTTAATACAGTTAAGCTTACAGGATTTGGGTACTTATCTACTGCACTTATACGGGTTAAGGGATGATGTGCTTTTATTAGATATTGTAGAAGAATCAGAATTGAAGAACAAACAACTCCCTGCAAAGAAGCCGGATATCAGTAAGTTTTCCGCACAGTTGGAGAATATTGAACAGTATTCATCAAATGGCAAGCTTCTTACATATTTTAGAAAACACGTGAAGGATACGTAAATATATTGCACTTAAAATATACATAGTATTAATAATCATTTTGCATTTTCCATGCTGGTTTTTCACGCAGGTTTTGAGAAGCAACTATGAAATATTGAATTTCATTTACACCATCGCATTATATTAGTTCAAACTAAACCTTTTTTTTCTTGCGGACAGGCAAAATATTAATACCTGAGTTAGTTTTCATTCCATTGTGTGTTTTTACAAAGGTCTTTTCGTTACAAGAGGGCACTATTGCTAAGTTTGGGTTGATATTGTTAATAATAGCACCCACATTCTCAGAAGACCTTTGTGAAATCTGAGATGCAGTGCAAGATGAAATTGAACCTAAAGGCGCCTTCTCTGAAAGAGTTGGACTTATAGATGCAGCATTGTTCCTTAAGGCATTCATTTCTTTTGATTTGACAGTCTCTGTCACAGATATTTCCTCCGCTTTAACATTCAGTTTCATAGACTTTTGTGTATCTTGCCTTATATCCCGAATGACTTCTGGTTCCACCTCCATCGTTAACGGGATGACTTCCCTTCTTCTTTTCACAGCAATTTGCGTTGATATTCGAGGAGCTTTCTTGAATTTTTTTGGATTTGTGGGAACTTTGTTTTTCCATGAATTTCTCTCTTTAGTGGAGGTTTTAATCAAATACGGTTTTCGGAGCGGCTCAGCTACGATAGCAAACCGTGTCATTCCCTTTTGTGATTGATGATCGCTCAGCAGTACTATAATGGAACCACCGCATTGCTGCTCTCTCTTCTTTAGGCGTCTCTCCCTTATTTCCTCAACGGTTATTTTTTCTTCTTCTTCGTCAGAGGAGCTTGCGTAATCTGGAATAAAAGTTCGATCGATTCGAGTATATATCTTGGGCCAATCTTTGCCACTAACCAATTTCAACAATGAATCACTTGAGGCTGGCCTTCTAGCTAAATTGCGGCTTTTTTTTTTCATAGATTCAAATTTATGTAACATTGAATCAATCAGCTCTTTAGTTTGGTAACGTTTAGTCTCCATTTCATTCTCGTCAGTGGGGTCATTTATTTTAGTAACCTTCTGTAATGTTACTTCCCAATTCAACATACCCAGTCTGTCTGAAATTAATGAAAGCCTGTCTGCTTCATTTTCACCATTTACGATGTCCGATTGAATCATTCTATTTTCTTGCTTCAACATTTTCTTGTGGTAAGGCTGATACGTGCTATCAGGAAGCAAATCATCAGTTGGTTTTCTAATATTCTGGCTCAATTCATGATGTTCAATTTCTAGTGTCATCTTTGTAATTGTCTCTCTCTTTTTCTTGATCTCATCATCGACATTACTCATGAACGGCGACTTCATCACAGGTTTCTGACAACGCGTTTCGTCAACATGCTCATCTACAGTAAAGCAGGACTTAGATTTCCTTAGATGTCCAGCATTTGGGTTTATCCTGCTGACTAATCTTAACTTCCTTTTAGGGTTAATTTCGTATTCTTCTGTATCAAAATCGAATTTTTCAAATTCTCCATGACTATTTTTAATCTCAGACCTCAGCAATCTCTCAGAAGTATTATTTGCTTCTTCTATTGATTGAAAAATACCCATTGATGAACTCTCATATGCTTTTAATGCTGTAGAAATTTTCGGTTTTCCTTTTTAATCTTGCTACTTTTTGTTTTGAGATCGCTGAAATCAACTCGCGGGTTAGATTTTCTTATTTTTAAAAATGTAGAACGAACGATTATGGAAACAACAATAACCAAAAAGAAAGGGAAAACAGTACCGCTTCTACTAATCTGTTGGATACATTAGACAATAAGCTCTAGGAAGTATGGTATATCGTAACAGGTCAAAGAGCGTTTTATCTACACACAGCAAGAAGAGCGACGATAAGGCCCACTATAAATCACGTTCGAAAAAGAAATCAAAAAGCAGGAGCAAGAAGAGGTTAAGAATCTACTGGAGATACATATCTATTGTATGGATCTTATGGTTAGGATTAATATCTTATTATGAATCAGTGGTTGTGAAGAGAGCAATGAAGAAGTGCCAATGGTCGACTTGGGAGGATTGGCCTGAAGGCGCTGAAAGTCATAGGGTGGGTTTATTTGCAGACCCACAAATAATGGACGAATATTCATATCCTGGGAGGCCTCAAATAGTTAATTATTTTACAAGAGTGATTGTTGACCATTATCACAGGAGAAATTGGAAATATGTCCAGTATTACTTGGATCCTGATAGCAATTTTTTCCTAGGTGATCTATTTGATGGAGGGAGAAACTGGGATGATAAGCAATGGATTAAAGAGTACACACGATTCAACCAAATATTCCCCAAGAAGCCACTGAGAAGAACGGTCATGTCTTTACCAGGTAATCACGATATTGGTTTTGGAGACACAGTTGTTGAATCGAGTTTACAGAGATTTTCTAGTTACTTTGGAGAAACTTCCTCCTCATTAGACGCTGGAAATCATACCTTTGTACTTTTAGATACAATTTCGCTTTCTGATAAAACAAATCCGAATGTCTCGAGGGTTCCTAGACAGTTTTTGGATAATTTTGCAATGGGTTCACATCCGCTTCCTAGAATTCTTTTAACTCATGTTCCATTATGGAGGGATCCAGAACAGCAAACGTGCGGTCAGCTACGTGAATCCAAAGAACCTTTTCCTATTCAGAAAGGGCACCAGTACCAGACAGTTATAGAAAACGATATATCACAAGAAATTTTAACGAAAATTCAACCAGAAATATTATTTTCCGGGGATGATCATGACCATTGTCAGATATCACACTCATATCCGTTTCAGGGGAAAACTAAAAATGCTCAAGAAATTACAGTAAAGTCATGTGCAATGAACATGGGGATCAGTAGGCCTGCTATTCAATTGCTCTCCTTATATAATCCTTCAGATTTGACAATGGTAAATGCCGGCGGAGAGTATGCATCAAAAACTTACCAAACAGAGCTATGCTATATGCCAGATCCCTACAAGGCAATCAGAATGTACCTATGGGGATTATTATTCTCTGCTGCCTTTATCGCATACATGCATTTTTTCCCAAAATCTTTTAATAATCGCGTAGCAACCATAATGAACAGAGTATTTACACGACCTGATGGTAACACCTCAGATTTGCCATTACCTACAAGTATTTCCAAATCGAAATCCAAAAAATCATTGACACATAGTAAATACGCTGTGAATGATACGCGTTCGATCAAACAATTTCTAGTTAATGCAATTGTCCTTTTTGTTTCTGTGATGCCCATTTTTATTTATTTTTATACTGTAGTCTAGACAGAATTACTGCTATTCTCTTCCAGGATCAAAATGCTTTGAAGGGAAACGTCTGGCTATTTAACATATGCGAATACACCTTATATACAGACAATGAACAAGAGATATAAATTATACCGGGTGTGGTATTACTATGCTCACCAAACAGTTTGCATAACCTCTACTGGATTTGCATTATGTTTTGTGGTCCAAGCTAAAACTGCAGGACTGGGCGTAACACCAATTACTTCACTATACGGGGACAAAAAAGAACACCTAGGTAAGTTGTTGGTTCCTTTAGTTTTATATCAAATTTAGCAAGTCATGACGGCAAATCTCTTTGTAAGCTTTGTTTAAAAGATGGATACAAAAGGACGACTTTCCTTTCAATCTTTCGTTTTTGCTTTTTATTATTCCATAGCAATATAGTGATCATAGTAGTGTAATTTTTAGAGTTTAAAAAACACGAAAGTAGGATGAAGTACAAAAGATTAACGAAAATACTCCATTCTCTTAACAACTCATACGTATATGAAGATTAAATTAATATGGAAGATAAATTAGACAGATACTACACAAATGTGCTTTCAAATGCTGAAAAGGATAAACACACAACTGTCGATAGCGATGACAAAAGTAGTGGCGAGGAAAATTTAGATGAACTACTTAATGAATTGGATAGAGAATTAGACGAGGATCATGAATTTTTGAGTGCTTATCGGTCGGAGAGGCTACAACAAATATCAGATCATTTAAAACAGGTCAAGAAGAATGTTGAGGATGACGGATACGGTAGATTGCAGTGCATTGATAACGAGGCAGATGCTATCCAAATATGTACAAAGACTACTATGGTGGTCATACATTTTGAATTAGAAACATTCGGTAAGTGCCAGTATATGAATGAAAAACTGGAAAACTTGGCAAAGAGGTATCTAACCACGAGATTTATTAAAGTAAACGTCCAAACATGTCCATTTTTGGTTAATAAACTGAATATTAAAGTACTTCCGTTTGTAGTTGGATACAAGAATGGCCTAGAAAAAGTTCGCTACGTAGGATTTAGTAAACTGGGAAATGACCCTAATGGGTTTGATATTAGGAGGCTAGAGCAATCTTTAGCCCATTCAGGTGTTATAGAAGACACATTCGAAATAAGAAAGCATTCATCTGTGAATACGGAACGCTTCGCTTCTACAAATCATGATAGAAGTGAAAGTGATAGTGATTTAGATATTTAACTAAATAACCATTACCTCCCTACTAAAAATGACTCGATGGTCTTTTAAGCCATACGCATGAGCGAAAATGGTTCCTCCTGTTCAAACTAAATCGGTTATTCGAGCGTACCGTTGAAAATTTAATAAAACGTTTTGGGGGATTTATAGAAAGTTAAATACGAAATATGCGTATAGTAATGTTTATACATGAAACTCAAAAATGCGACTGTGTTCCTTAAAATAATAAAAGTTGAGTACGAATAACGATGACTGAGAAAGGTAGTGTATATTGTATATAAAATTGGACCATCTTTGTAGTAAAGACAAAAAAACCAATAAATGCAGATAAACTTAGCAGAACTGACTCTAAATTTAACTTTCCTTGGATGATTTTTCATTGAGTTTTTGAGTAAGTTCTAGGATTTGTTGCTTCAAGTCATCATTCTCAACCAATAAATGTGCTCTGTGAATTTCACTATCCTTTAAAGAGTCCATAGTTTTTTTCAATTGAATACAAGATCTCGCGTAACCTTCTTTAATAAAATTGAAATTGAGCAGCAATTTATGAGTATTAATTATTCTTGCCTTCATTTCCGAAATTTGACTTATTGTAAACTCATTTGTGAACTTAGCAGGCTTCGTTGCAGATACAATGTCTTGTCTTGCAGAATCTATTTTAGATGTTATATCAGTAATCATGGATTCTATTTTTAGGTGGGATTCATTAGCGTCGGATGAAGCTAACGAAGATGAAGGTGATAGGGATGCAGGGGATAACATGGGTTCATTTGTGGTTTTCAAAAGGGATTTTTTCTTCTTGATGGTGGGTTTATCTATCTTATAGTTCTTTTGTTCTTTATCAGGTTTATGTACGTTGTTTTGGTTTGTACTTTTATCTAATGATGCCTTGCCAGTATAACCCTTTTTATGCCTATCGAGATCAATACCAACTAGGCTATCATTAGCACTTCTCTGCATTTCCAAAAGTGTGCTCGAATCGGTGTTGTGTTCATCGTTAAATAGAGATTCCAATGTTAGGTGTTTCTGAGAAGCGATGTCGGAATCAAAAATATCAGTGCAGTCTAAATTATCCATCATAACTTGTTCGAGATCCTTTCCCAAATCTAAACTCTGCCCATCGATCTTTACTGTATCATCAAAATGATTATTTGCCTGAGTGAGCAGCCGATGCAACGTATGTTCTATATTGGCATCATCTGTTAAATCTGTATTCGGATTGGACTGATTCGTGTTCATTATCTTCACGTTTTCCCTATCACAACCTTAGTGTAACTTGAACCAACAAAATTTAAGATGTCAAAACTTCAATCAAGTATTGAGCTCTTCAATAGGGCACTAGCCCTCTGAAATTTTTCATTGAAAATACCGTACCGCATGTTTTTTGGAAATTTTTCATCTCATCGCTAAAGTGGAAAAAAAAAATTCTAGAAACTGAAAAAAAAGAGAAAAAAAAATGACAGAAAATATTTGATTTATATCAAGATGACACGAGTTTGCAAAAAGAGAAAGACACGCTATAGAAACTATTTTGGCAAATTAATCTATTCACTTATTTTTGAGTTTCTGAGTGTAGTTATATGCAAAGAGGCTATAAATCCTTATTTTTTTGAGAAAAAATGCTTGAGAAAAAATGCTTGAGAAAAGATGTATTTTTTTTTATTCGTTAGCATTTTTCCAGATATCGTTGAACATTGCTAGAATACTATCAAACCCGACTTTCCCCTTCACCGCGTTATCACTAAAACGTTTAACGCCCCAGTTTTCTACTTTCTCACTAAAGGTTTTGGTCGGAACACCAGACAGAAACTTTGCATCCTGCTTGAAAAGAGTCACATTCGATGGATTTTTCGGATGAGGAACATAACGTACGGTTTCGTAACACTTCAAAATATGCGGGAAGGTCATATTGCAACTCCTCATAGTTAAAGATCTGTCCCTTCGATCAACGGTGGAGACCTCTCGCACGTATGCTAAATTAGTGTTCCCCACTAAAATGGACATCCAGTGAGGGGTGTTCTGACGTATGGTTATCAGCCGTTCTGTAAGAAGTACATCGCCATGTTCTTTGAGCTCTCGGCGGAGCACATCGACTGCAATAACGTGTGTGGAGATCTTGTTTGGATATTTCATCCAGTTCGCCGTGGTGACTTTCTCCCATGGGTAATCGAATTCATAAGATTTTTGAAATGATTTCATTATTAATATATAAGCTCGAGAGATATATGACTAATAGAAATATTTACTTGAACTTGTCGATTAGAGAAAAGAAAATGCGTTGCTTGGACCGCAGATCCCACTTATTGTTTTCTTGCCAAATGTAACAAGATCTATAGGTTTATGAACTTTCTTCGAAAATCTCATTACTTTTTTTGATAAATAAACGGGCCCCTTGCGGACAAAGCCCTGAAAATTGAAGATTTACGCAGTATCACGTAAACCCAAAAAAAAAAATACAATATCGGTTAAAGTGCTGTTTTAATTTAGAATATATGTTTTACTAATCTATTTATAATCAAGTATATGTGTAATTTGGCTTTTTCCCTTGCCTTGTGCTTAACCTAGTTTTTTTCAGGTGATTATTTTACCGGGCATTACCTCCTAATACCCATCCTCCCATGTTATCCATATCATCTTCGCCGTATAAATCCAGGGTGACGGCTTTTTTATAAACGGGTTTGGTGACTGTAGAATTCGAGTTTGAGTATTTCACTCCTTCAGTTGTTACATCTGTAAAGCCTGCACTATCATTGTCATCATAGAGATTTAGATTGAAATTATTGGAATTTATACCAGTATTATTGTCGTTATCATTATCATTATAGTTATCATTGTCTGGGTGATTCGGTACTATTGTGCTATTAGTCGAATCGTTATCGTCCTCGCGTTCTTTGGGGATAGATCCAGACATGATTTGGTCTTCTTCCTCGAGATTTAGTAACCTATGACTGGAATTGTTACTATTTTTAATGCTATTCGCCATCAACGCATCTGTAGGCGTTCTGGACTTGAAGTTTAGTGCCAAACCATTCTTTTCCATGTTACCATTCATCAAGGTGCTAAAAAGGTTAACTGATGGTTGTCTTCTCAGTTCTTCAAATGACTTGTTGATCAAATTCTTCTCAAATAGCAAGTTACTGTTTGAATTATTTCTCATTAGTAATGGAGATGCCTGTTGTGTATGTTGTGGAATTGGTGAATTCAAGAATTTTTGCTTCTTACTTGTGTCATTTAATAATTTGGAAAATGCGTTTGATACTGTAGACATGTCATTCAACGAGGAGTTTGAACTACTTGCGCTTGTAGAGGGCGTAGATATTCGGGAAATAAATTCCGGAGGTATCAATCCATTACTAATAGAAGGAGCCAAGTTTCTGTTCATCAAAGATTTCCTTTTAATAAGCGTTGCAGACGATAGATTCTTTTTGTTGTTGATAGTGTCTGTCCCGTCAAAATCACCATCGTGCACGTAGACGTTAGTAAAATGGTTTGAAGAGGTCGATCTTTTAGGTGATGAAGCCCCTGCAGAATCGGGTTGTTGGCTGTTTGGAAATTTCTGGTTGAACGGCTTTTGCAGAGCAGGGTCCATTAAACTCAAGGACCTAAACCTACCCCTTGTTTCCTTCGAATTTTTTGCCATAGAATCTATTCCGGAGGATAACACGTCTGTGCTCGAACCAGAGCGGGACAAAATGCTTGGAGCGTAAAAGCTCAAACCTTCATCGTCACTCTCATCGTCATCGTCATCATCGTCATCATCGTCTTCATCATCATCATAGTTGTCTTCATTTCCACCTTCTTCATCATCGTAATTAAAGCCATATTCATCTGCGTATGAGGTTCTATCCTGCTCTTGTTCCCCTCGTTCTTTTGTATAATCGTCATAATTATTATTGTTGTACAGGACAATTTCCTCATTCTTAGCACGGTCTTGCACTTCGTTGATTTGGTTGTTTAACTCGTCATATACTAGTTCGTCGTTTGATGGTGTCTTTCCGTAGGGGAAGGGAGAAGGCGATCTGGACATATTAGAACTAGAATAGGATTGTGAACGGGAATGTGGATGCAGATGCGATTGTAAATGCAGTGCAGTTCCCGAAGGCTGCTTGCGTAGGTTGGATTCCTGACCAATAAGATTGTTGATTGACGTTGATGGGATAGTTGTGATGGATTCGTTCGTTTTGAACATATGTGCCCTGTTGGATTTTCTGTTGATAGACAACGACCTAATTCTGACGGACTTGTCTTTATTGGAGGTTAAAACCGAGTTTTGAAAATTCAACAACGACGAAGAGTTTCTTTTCAAACTTGTGTTGCTCTGGTCGTCGCCCTTATCTTCGTTAACAGCATCTGAATATTCATGTAGCGCTTTTATTGATTCCTGGGAGATAAGGCTGGTGAGAGGGTGGTCTGACAACAAAGTCAGCAGTGCTTTTACCCCCGTGCTATTCGTGACAATAACTATGGAATCCAAGACAGTCTGGTCTTGCATGCTACCATTGCTCTGGTTTGAGCCGGTGAATTTCTCGTTCAACTTGGTGTAGTACTCTTTGAACGGGAGTGACTTGGAGTTCTGGATTGTCTTAGTGAAAGAACCAATATTCTGCCAATTAATGATTTTTAAATTAAGCAGTTCTGCGTTCAGGAAAGTAGAAAACCACTTGAGAGAGGTGGGAGAAACGTTGATCTGGAAACATAGGTTTAGTTTCTTTTGAACATACAAGTCTTTGAAAGAATTAAACAATTTTTCAACCAAAAATCTTATGGTCTCCACGTAACGTAAAGACCCCGAAGACGACACCAGTACATTCAGATCAAACTTGTTTTCCGGTGTGCTGCGAGAGCTGATCAGACTTTTCAACTCCTCCCAAAACTTATCGTTATCTTCCGCAGTAGATGTGTTGGAAAAACTTTGCGCGATCGAATTTCTAAGCCGATGCAGCTTAAACCGTTTATTCAGTCTGGAAAGCTTGTTATGAGTCATCTCATCGTTGTAGTAGTCGATCGTAGGGATATCTATGTAAAGTAGGATGTTAAGCTTCTTTAGCGAAGGGTACCGGTCCGCCAAAGACGCTTGTACCACTGTCTGCTGCATGTTGGAGTAAGTGATCAGAAACAGCGAGTCCTGTGACTTCACACTAACTTTTGGTGAAGTGGACTGGGCAAAGCGACGCTCATTAATGCTCGCGGCTGCTGCGTCCGTACCGACAGTGTCCATCGTAGTGTAGGCTTCCCAAAATTTAGGATGTGATTAGTAATAGTGGTTGATTGCGAGCTCCGGGATGCGAGGGAGAGCGTGTATGTGTACTTCAAGTTCGCCAACTTCTCTCTTAAATAGAAAAAGAAAAGAAGAAAAAGGAAACGAAAAAAAAAAAAAGTAGGGAAAAGCTGAGTGATGAAGATCCGGGCTGCCAAGATTGGGTTTGAAACGTGTAGTCAGCTACAAACCAAAAATTAAAAGAACAATAGCAAAGAACCTTAGTAGGAAAACAATAAAATAATAGACACGACACCCGTAGAAAGATAGAACGGGACGAGGGGCCGGTTCAACAACTATCATACTTTCTTGTTCAACAACGCGATTAACCCAAATAATAAAAAAGCTACGAGACAAGAACAGACGAGGCAATACGAGCAACGAGCGCAACGAGAACGGTAAGCATGGCAACGGCGCGCACACCCACGCCCCGCAACCGCACACCTCAGCTCAAAGTAACCCACTTTAACGTGACTGGACCTGAGCTGTCTGACTCAGTCGTTTGCAAATAGGTTAACGCCGTCGCTTCTCCCTTTCGTGTACCGTATATCTTTCTTTAATTGCATTCCCTTGTTGTGATTATCGTTTCCCATTGCAGTGAGCTTTCATTTTGGGGGCCCTGGGAGTAGGCTGTTTTTCGATAGAGTGAGAGGTGTGGGTTCTGCGGCAGAATGGATACGGGCCGTGGATCACTGTTTACGGGAGTTTTGCTTTGGTGGCAAAATTTTCGCTCGGTGATGTGTTAGTAGTTGTTATTCTGGTAAGAAACGAACGAAAGACGGAAAGGATTATGTATAACAGTGTATGTGTGCAGTGTGTGGAAAAGGTAAAGGTTAAGGGTGTGGAAGCAGTGAGAAGCAGAAGATTATAATATAAGTAGAGTAGAAGCATGTCATTGCAATTGTTGAATCCGAAGGCTGAATCGTTGAGAAGGGATGCGGCTTTGAAGGTTAACGTCACATCTGCTGAGGGCTTACAATCCGTCCTAGAGACCAACTTGGGCCCTAAGGGCACGCTAAAGATGCTTGTGGATGGTGCTGGTAACATCAAGCTGACCAAGGACGGTAAAGTGTTGCTGACCGAGATGCAGATCCAGTCGCCTACAGCGGTACTGATTGCTAGGGCAGCTGCCGCGCAGGATGAAATCACGGGCGATGGGACCACGACGGTTGTGTGTCTTGTGGGTGAATTGCTTAGACAAGCGCACCGTTTCATTCAAGAGGGCGTGCATCCGCGGATCATCACTGATGGGTTTGAGATTGCGCGGAAGGAGTCCATGAAATTTTTGGACGAATTCAAGATCAGTAAGACGAACCTTTCCAATGATAGAGAGTTCCTTCTGCAAGTGGCCCGGTCGTCGCTGCTAACCAAGGTGGACGCTGACTTGACGGAGGTCTTGACGCCCATTGTAACGGATGCGGTGCTAAGCGTGTACGACGCGCAGGCTGACAATTTGGATTTACACATGGTTGAGATCATGCAGATGCAGCACTTGTCTCCTAAAGATACCACTTTTATTAAGGGTTTGGTATTGGACCACGGTGGTAGGCATCCTGACATGCCCACCCGTGTGAAGAACGCGTATGTTTTGATTTTGAACGTATCTTTGGAATACGAGAAGACTGAAGTTAACTCTGGGTTCTTTTACAGTTCTGCGGACCAAAGGGACAAGTTGGCCGCTAGTGAGAGGAAGTTTGTGGATGCCAAGTTGAAGAAGATCATCGACTTGAAAAACGAAGTTTGTGGCATGGATCCAGACAAGGGTTTTGTTATCATTAACCAAAAAGGCATTGACCCCATGTCTTTAGACGTGTTTGCCAAACACAACATCTTGGCTTTGAGAAGGGCCAAGAGACGTAACATGGAAAGATTGCAATTGGTCACTGGCGGTGAAGCTCAGAACTCTGTGGAAGACTTGTCGCCTCAGATTCTTGGGTTTTCTGGCTTGGTCTACCAAGAAACCATAGGCGAGGAAAAATTCACATACGTTACAGAGAACACTGACCCCAAGTCTTGCACCATCTTAATCAAGGGCTCCACTCATTATGCCCTCGCTCAAACAAAGGATGCGGTGAGAGATGGTCTCAGAGCTGTGGCAAACGTTCTCAAGGACAAAAACATCATTCCAGGCGCTGGTGCGTTCTACATCGCCCTTTCGAGATACCTAAGATCTGCCAACATGAACAAGTTGGGTGCCAAGGGTAAAACAAAGACAGGTATTGAGGCGTTCGCAGAAGCATTGCTGGTAATTCCAAAGACTTTGGTGAAGAACTCAGGATTCGACCCATTGGACGTGCTCGCAATGGTGGAGGACGAGTTGGATGACGCTCAGGATTCTGACGAAACGAGATATGTTGGTGTGGACTTGAACATAGGTGATTCTTGCGACCCTACCATCGAGGGTATTTGGGATTCCTACCGCGTACTAAGAAATGCTATTACCGGTGCTACAGGTATTGCCAGCAACTTGTTATTATGCGATGAATTGTTAAGGGCAGGTAGATCCACTTTGAAAGAAACACCACAGTAATAAAAAATAATAATAATAATAATAATAATAATAATAATAATAACAAGAACACGAATACTAGTAGTAATAGTAGTCAGATACAAAAATTCTATGTAACATATTTTTTCCAGTCACTATCATCATCATCATATTTTGTATATATACATTTATTATATAAAATATCATACCAATTTTTGCCAAAGAACACCGTTTCCCTCTTCGCGTTGACCACAGTAATTGCAGAAACGACAAAAAAAAAACAAAAAAAAGAAGCACCATTCTAACTCAGCCTTTAATAACCTGACATGATAACTTATAATAGTCATTGCCAGTTGCTAAGTATCTTTGACCAAAAATCACAACATCATGGCTGTGGAGGAAATTGCGTCCCGCAAGGACATTAGTTTAAGAGATATGCAAATCTCTGCCATATTAAAAATGCTGTTTTTAAATAAGGATTTGAACAACAACGACAACATCACCACCATCACAGACGATATTTTTAACCAGCAGGAGATCATCTGGAAGGTGTTGATACTGGACATCAAGAGCACTGCTACCATATCTTCTGTTCTCAGAGTCAATGACCTGCTGAAAGCTGGTATCACCGTTCATTCCTTGATTAAACAAGACAGATCTCCCTTGCCAGATGTCCCTGCCATATATTTCGTCTCCCCCACAAAGGAAAACATTGACATTATAGTCAATGACTTGAAAAGCGACAAGTATTCTGAATTTTACATCAACTTTACCTCATCTCTGCCCAGAAACCTCCTGGAAGATTTGGCTCAACAAGTCTCCATCACGGGTAAATCTGATAAAATCAAACAAGTTTACGACCAATACCTGGACTTCATTGTAACTGAACCGGAACTGTTCTCACTAGAAATTTCAAACGCATACTTGACATTGAATGACCCGAAAACCACAGAAGAGGAAATCACGGGCTTATGCGCCAACATCGCGGACGGTTTATTCAACACTGTCTTAACGATCAATTCTATCCCCATTATAAGAGCAGCTAAGGGTGGGCCTGCTGAGATCATCGCTGAGAAACTGGGTACAAAATTACGTGATTTCGTCATCAATACCAATTCCTCCTCCACTTCCACTTTGCAGGGAAATGATTCTCTGGAAAGAGGAGTGTTGATTATTTTGGATAGAAACATAGATTTTGCCTCCATGTTTTCACATTCGTGGATTTATCAGTGCATGGTCTTTGATATTTTCAAATTATCAAGAAACACCGTTACTATTCCACTTGAAAGTAAGGAAAACGGAACTGACAATACCACCGCAAAACCATTAGCCACGAAAAAATATGATATAGAGCCAAACGATTTTTTTTGGATGGAAAACTCTCATTTGCCATTCCCAGAAGCTGCAGAGAACGTTGAAGCGGCATTGAATACGTACAAGGAGGAAGCCGCAGAAATTACTAGGAAAACTGGTGTTACCAACATATCAGATTTGGACCCAAACTCGAATAATGATACGGTTCAAATTCAGGAAGTCGTAAAGAAACTGCCAGAGTTAACAGCTAAGAAAAATACTATTGATACACATATGAATATTTTTGCTGCATTGTTGTCACAATTGGAAAGTAAAAGTCTTGATACTTTCTTTGAAGTTGAACAAGACCCTGGAAGCACCAAAACAAGATCTAGGTTTTTGGATATACTAAAAGATGGTAAGACAAACAATCTTGAGGACAAACTGAGATCGTTTATTGTTCTTTACTTGACATCAACGACAGGCTTACCAAAGGATTTTGTCCAAAATGTGGAAAACTATTTCAAGGAAAACGATTACGATATCAATGCTTTAAAATATGTTTATAAGCTAAGAGAGTTCATGCAATTATCAAATATGTCGTTACAAAATAAATCTTTGGAAGATGGATCCGATTCCGCTTTCAAACCAAGCAACTTAACATTATCCGGTATCTATGGCTTAACTGAAGGCAAATTACAAGGAGGTGTAGGAAGTTTAATATCAGGTATTAAGAAGTTACTGCCTGAAAAGAAAACCATCCCGATAACAAATGTTGTTGATGCGATAATGGACCCTTTAAACAGCTCTCAAAAAAATTTGGAGACTACTGACAGTTACCTATACATCGACCCAAAAATTACAAGGGGTTCCCATACCAGAAAGCCAAAAAGACAATCTTATAATAAGTCACTAGTGTTTGTAGTTGGTGGCGGTAACTACCTAGAATATCAAAACCTCCAAGAATGGGCACATTCCCAGTTGCATAATCCCAAAAAAGTCATGTATGGTAGCACAGCCATTACCACACCAGCTGAATTCTTAAATGAGATTTCTCGCCTTGGCGCAAGTAATAGCAGCAACAACGATGCATAATTGGCATCTAGCCCCAATGACGATACACTAATATATATATATATATATATCTATATATCTGCAAGAAATAAGCGTGTGTAGTAAGTAAAAGGAAAAATAGAAATTTTTGCTCAAAAATAACGGTCCCATTTTGATACAATGTTTTTGGTTTAGTGATTTGCGTAATATTTATTTTTATTTATGAAATGTGCTTTAGGCTTTCTTCACTGTTACAAATAATTTGCGGAAGTTTCTAAAATCTTTGTTGACCTTTTGGCATCCAAAAACAGCAATTTGGCTTCATTAACGTCATTAACAACAATTTCCTTACGATTGCTTGTTTGTGCTAGGATACCACATGGTGCCAATAATTGTAAAGCGTAACGTAACGAAGTTTCTGTACCCATCGTGGCTAAAAGGTCCAATGCGCTACTTTCTACTTGCAATCTTTCAACGGTAGCTCTTCTCTCTATAATGGTACGGATCTCGTCCTTGTCATATGGTAATGTACGAACAATTAACAATCTATCGATCAAATCAGGTGGCACACCATGTGGTGATATCACATCCTCAGTGCCACGGACTGTAGTCATGCCCCTATTAGAAGCCAATACAACAACGGGGGCGATATTAGATTCAAGCGCTTTGTTCAAATACGTGAATATTTCAATGTCTAGCATATTAACTTCATCAATGAACAAAACACCTGGAATAAGTTCTGCGACACCTTGATCAATATATTTAGCAACAACTTTATTCACCTCTTGTCTTAATTTCTCGGTTATTTCAGTCTTCTTAGGTTTGAGCAACTGGCCCATCATTGATATGACATCTTGACCACCTTGTGGTCTTGCGTTTGCAACATCCAAATCGTGCAAGGTAACATCTTGTACAATTTCCTTTTTCTTATGCACTTCGCCTTTTGGCAATGGTACGTATTCCTCAGTTTCCAAATCAAATTCAGTAGCGTATGCATCAGATCTGCCAACTCGCTTAACTGCACCGGTGTTGGCCTCTATATAAATGACATCACCAATACTAACCTTTTCTCTTTGAATACTTTCATATATCGTTGGGTCTAATCTTAGTGTCTTGGTACCCTTGGCAGACTTGAGCCCGACAATTACATGTGAGATAGTTTTACCATATCCGCCCAACGGATTCTCTGCGTCTTCAGGGGTTAGTTCTGTCACTTCACCCTCATAAACTTCCTTAGTTTCTTTGATTCTTAACCCAATTGCTCTTCTAAAATTTTCCATTAGGGTTTCTGTTTTTTTGACCTCCACGGAATATAATTCGCTACCAACAAGAGGACAGAATGGAACTTTTGGGCCTAACTCTTGTGAAATGGCGAGAGCCAATGCTGTCTTACCTGTAGAAGGACCACCAGCTAATAGGATAGCTCTACCTGACATTTTTTTAGCCTTGATTAAATCTACAATTACACCGCACGCTTCACGAGCTTCTATTTGTCCAACAAACCCTCCTTCAACCCTCTTGGCCACACCACTTTCATCCAGACCTAAACCTTTAATATGTGTATGTGCCGCAGTTCTCGTAACTGCACCAGAATTACTGCTGTTTACGCCAGGATTTTCTTTGACTTCACTGATAGCGACCATATTTACTCAATTATTTTAACGTTCAAAATATTCAGGCCCAGAACTTAACAGCCTTCAATACGTACTCTTAAATGAATCCATCTCTTCTTCATCACCACGATGTATCTTTTGTTTTGCCATATTCTTCCTTGAACAAAATTGAAAAATTTTAAAAAACCTCTCCATTACCCGCAGAGCACGTGAGCAAAAAATCAATTACGTTTCCTAAAAGGGGAAAACAGCAACTTTAGTGACATGTTAGAATATTTAGCAAGCAAGGTTGTGGAAAAGCTTAGGAATTACATACTTTAGAGCAACAACTGTATTTTAAAACTGTAAATAATACTAAGCGGAACCACAAAATGAAGCAAAAATTTGTACTACCGATCACCCCACCAAGTACGGCGGAAAAGAAGCCTCAAACAGAAAACCGTTGCAATGAGAATTTGAAGCCTAGAAGATTGCTACCGCAATTGAAAAAAAGTGTCCGTAACAGGAAACCTAGACTGTCATATAGGCCTGAGTTAAACTCTGTGTTTGATCTGGATGCGTACGTGGATTCGACACACTTGTCCAAATCCCAACGCCATCATATGGACCGCGACGCCGGTTTTATTAGCTATGCTCTGAATTATAGCAAAAGAATGGTTGTAGTCAGCGGGGCAGGTATATCTGTTGCCGCTGGTATACCGGATTTTAGATCCAGTGAAGGGATTTTCTCTACTGTGAACGGCGGCTCTGGGAAAGATTTGTTTGACTACAATCGTGTGTATGGCGACGAATCAATGAGTTTGAAATTTAATCAGTTAATGGTGTCATTGTTCAGATTATCCAAGAATTGCCAACCTACAAAATTTCATGAAATGCTCAATGAGTTTGCTAGGGATGGCAGGCTATTGAGACTGTACACGCAGAATATTGACGGTTTAGATACACAATTACCTCATTTATCAACTAATGTGCCTCTGGCGAAGCCAATACCCAGTACAGTACAATTACACGGAAGCATAAAACACATGGAATGCAATAAATGTCTGAATATCAAACCTTTTGACCCTGAACTGTTCAAATGCGACGACAAATTTGATTCTCGGACTGAAATCATACCGTCATGTCCACAATGTGAAGAATATGAAACAGTTAGAAAAATTGCAGGCTTAAGATCTACTGGTGTGGGCAAGTTGCGTCCAAGAGTAATTTTATACAATGAGGTCCACCCTGAAGGTGATTTTATCGGTGAAATTGCCAATAATGACTTAAAGAAAAGAATTGATTGTTTGATTATTGTTGGAACGAGTTTGAAGATTCCCGGAGTGAAAAATATTTGCAGGCAGTTTGCGGCCAAAGTCCATGCAAACAGGGGTATTGTGTTATATTTAAACACCAGTATGCCGCCTAAGAATGTGCTAGACTCTTTGAAATTTGTAGACCTAGTTGTACTGGGAGATTGTCAGCATGTTACCTCATTATTATAGAAAGTATTTGTCCTACCAAAAAAGGTTGGAGATAAAATTAATGCATTTTTCATTAGATATATATATATATTCATATATATTGTTTAAGTTACCATTTTGTATGTTTTTCTTTGACCTTACTATGCAACCAATGCAGGTGGTGGAGGTATATCAGGGACAAGGCCTAGTTCAAACTTGTTTGCTCTGAATATTTTCAGTGTTTCCTCTGCAAGATCGGCCAATTCTAGAATACCGTCCTTTTCAGAAGATAACCCTTGAACAAATCTAATTTTTCCGGTGGCCGTATTAGCGTTGACATTAGTAGCATTCATCTGTTGTTGTCCAAATCCAAAAGAGGTTGCGTTACCATTGCTCTTCAAACTTATGTTAGGATCTGTGTTTGGCATTGTTTGCCCAAATGAAGGGTTCGATTGCGAGACTTTGTTGGCATCGTTTTGTGGTGTAATTCCGAATGAAAACCCTTTATTACCAAAAGAAGATTGAAAGTTGCCATTGGTATTTTTATTGAGGTTAGAAGCAGAACCAAAGGTGCCCCCAGAACCTCCGCTAAAAGGAGATTGATTATTCGTCGTTCCGAATGCGCTACTGCCCACGTTATTGTTGTTGTTAGCTTTGGAGGTTGTAGTACCAAACGGCGAAGAACCAGCGCCTGCTCCGCTCTGTAGATTACTAAAAGGTGATTTGTTATTACTATTAGTTCCAAATGTGCCAAATGGGGATACTCCTGTTCCACTGCTTGTACTTGTATTTTGAATAGTACCAAATGGCGACTGGGTATTAGTAGCTGCGCCGAAAGTCGGTTTGCCAAACGCTGACGATGTAGATGATGCATTTTGTGATGCGTTTTGTTGCAGTGAACCAAAAGGAGAAGTTGTGGTCAAGGGCGTGTTTGACGCAGCACCAAATGCGGAGTTATTACTATTACTAACCGAACTAGAAGGGTTAGCAGTTTTGTTCGCTCCAAAAGCTGGTTGACCAAATGCAGAGCCCATTGAGCCAGGACTTTTACCAAAAGGATTACTTGTCGCCGCCATAGCACCAAAACCTGTTGATCCAAATGACGGTGCTCCAAATGCTGACGTAGTAGAAGGCGGATTAACATTGATGGGGGCGCTAGAACCAAATGCTGGTGCTCCAAATGCTGACGGTTTAGCCGCATTACTGGTGTTCCCAAAAGCGCTAATTGACGTATTGCCAGTATTGCCTGTATTGGTACCAAACTGGGGCATTCCAAATGCTGAAGTGGTGGTTCCTCCTGTCATTGTGTTTGCTGTTCCAAAACTAGGTCTTCCAAATGCACTTCCTCCCATGTTATTGGTACTAGCAGCATTATTTGTGAAAGGGTTGATACCACTTGTATTAGAAAGATTAGGCTTAGCACCCGACGTGAATGGGTTACCGAAAGCTGACATTACAGTTGAGTCGTTGCTCGGGTCGAAATTTAATGATAGCTTGATGAGCTTTTGCGTTAAAGTACAACAGTTCAGTGTTATAGTACTTTAAACATTGTGCGCTCATCTATTGATTCACTATTTTTTTTCAAATACCTTGCACCCTCAGTCGGCGTGTTTCTTGATATGCAGAATTAATATATTTCTAGATGTCAGTATATTAAGGTTAGCCCTTTGAAACGTATTATGATGTCGTTACCTTCAGCGTCGTGGTTTAGGTTTCATGTCTTGTCCTTTCGCGAATACTTTTATTTCGAAGCTAATTTACTATATAAAGAAGGTTGAAATCGCATGATAAGCTAAACAGCGTAAATAGAATTGCCGGAGCAAAATTCGTATAAGACATAATTTCCCTCCAGGCCGTAGCCAGATTAATGCTCAGTACACTGTAAAGAATTTTTTGTTTATTTTTAAGATAAGACAAGATGTCATTGATATTATTGCTAGATCACTAACAAATGGTATTTATTGATTTTTCTTTCGCAGAGCGCCACTTTAACTAGGATTTAATCATAAAAAAAAAAGTGATTGACACTGTTATTCAGTTCTGGACTATCGTATAGACTATTTTCATTGTTAATAGGCTCAGCTGTGCATAAAATATGTGAAAATCTTTCAACGATTACCAAGCCCACGATTGTCTCGTTGGCAATATTCAGAATGAAGTTTTCGTAATATGGCTATGTCCGTGATCAATCGCCTAAGACACCCTGACTTTTCAAGTAAATTCTCAAAAGCTTTCTTCCATCCGTTTAAATAAGAATTACAATGTTAGAATTACTTTTCCTTTGAGAGGAGGAAGAGCGAAAGTAAGAATGGAGGTACCGGTCGTAAATAAGCATTGACGAATAAATATACCAGTAGGATCTTCGTATAGTTATCATTTTAAGAGAATAGGAGAAGAAAAAAAATTTTTGTTTAATATTTATATACTAGGTATTTACACGTGAAAGTATTGAATCAAGATGGGGTCTAAAATACAGGCGTCTTAATAGAGGAATTGTTATTTAAAATACAACCCACATCTCTTGGTCCTCCTTTTTTATCTTTTCTAATATATGTTGCTGTTTCTACTGGAGTAATTATTTTTATCATTACTACGGGAGAATGAGCGTCTATTGTTGTTGCTGCGTCTAAACGGTTCGTCATCGTAATCTCTATTTTGGCTCCTATTATTATAGTTTTTGTTGCCTCTGAAAGAAATTTCTGAATCATCATCATAATCGTAGGACTTGTTATTTCCATCTCTACTACTATAGTCTCTAATTTCAAACATTGCCTTACCAATTGGACTACGGCTCAAACCTAATTTATCTAAAAACCTTCTGGATACTGGAATCTTTAATTGAGGATCATTTAACAGTACACCATAAGTGGAAGCAATTTCAGGAAGTATGCGCCTTTCAGAAAACCTGTATTCCTTGATACAGGATCTGTAGGATGAGATTAAACTTATTACAATATCTGATATGTCTTCCGGTTCTTCGGTCACTGCCTCTAGGACCTCAGATTTTATTTCTTCACTGGGCTCATATTTTTCTTGTTTGGCAATGACTATATTTTTTGCATCTTCCAACTCTCTAACAAATGGCAATTCATCTTTACAAATGAATAGCACAGAAGATCCTTCTTTCCCACTTCTGGCTGTTCTACCAATTCTATGAATATAATTAGCCAACTCAGATGGAACACCAATTTGCAAAACTTCGTGGACGTTTGGGAAATCCATACCACGGGCTCCCACATCCGTACAAACCAAAATACCGGATTCATCTTTTTTGAATCTTTTAACTAAACTTGTTCTTTTATTTTGAGTAATTTTACCATGAAATTCCAAAATTGGTAAATCTTTCTTAAATTCATTCTTTAAAATACTGCACAAAAAGGATGTGAATTTAACAGTTGGTGCAAAAATAATGGCTTTGTAATTAGAATCTCTTTCCTTTATTTGTTTCTTTATATGCTCCACAGCAGCAAATATACTATTGGCAAACTTTTCTGAAATGACGACAGACTGATCAATTCTTTCATGTGCTTCAGGTTCATTCTTATCTACTGTGTCTAAAAAGAGACATTCTTTTTTATTCATGATATTGTTTGCCAACTTTTGTACTTTGTCGTCCAGAGTAGCAGAGAACAACAAAGTCTTGATATTATCGGCTGATTTGGAGTTCTTTTCATTTAAAATACCAGAAATAGTTTCTAAATCATCCCTGAATCCAATTTCTAGCAATCTGTCAGCTTCATCTAGCACTTTGTAATCTACGAACCTAAAAAATTTGTTGGAGTATTTTTCCAAAACATCAATCAATCTCCCTGGAGTGGCAATTACAATGTTTGGTCTCAACTTATTCATTTTATTCATAGCTGCCCTGAAGTCAGTACCACCAACTAAAGAGACACAAGCGTACTTTTTCAAGCCATAATTCATATCGTGGATTTTTTTCACCTCTGCTTCGATTTGCAAGGCCAAATCTCTTGTTGGTGCGACAATAACAGCTTTTACCATATATTGAGAATCGAACTTCGTATTTATCAAATGCTGGAAAATTGGAATCAAGAAGGCAAATGTCTTACCTGTACCGGTTTTAGCTCTTGCGATAACATCATGGTCTTCACTGGATAATATTGGTTTGATAGTCTTTTGCTGTACAGGAGTTAAACCGGGAAATTCCATCCTGGTAATGGCTTTATGTATTTCTTTATCAAGGACTCCTTCCTCCAGTAAAGAGTCCAGCGTTACTTCTTTACTATTATCTTCTTTTGGGACGTGAATTAGTTTGGAAAAAGTGGTCTTATCAAAGTGCACTTCATCATCGTCTTCTCTAGACCTTGTCCTTGGGCGAGAATTGAAACGGGAGTTTCTATACCTGTTACTGTTGTTGTTTCTCTGATTCCTACCAAAATTTCTTTGATCTCTGTTTCCATCATTGTATAATCTTCTTGAAACAGCCCAAGTAATATGGTTGCAATTCGAGAGAGCTGCTAATAAATTTCTGCTTGCAAGAACAGGTGTGCGACCTTTTATCAATATAGAGGTCAACATTTATCAGCCTAACGTGCAACTCTGGTATTTTCTTGCCACTCTGAGACACCATAGTGGCCATCAATACTTCCCTTCTTTTTATAGGAAAATTTTATTCTTTCTATAATATCACTACAGACGGAGAATGAAACAGATGATGATTGAAGCATCCATAAGTAAAGACACTTTGAGGTTGCTAATTTGCTTTTTTGAAATAAAACAGTGCCATATATCACTCCAGCCTACTTGTTATTATCAGAATTGGGTACGGTATTCATCTATATATTACCAGTTGTAAATCACGATATATCACGATACACGACTCTCCGGCGCCAGCGTTTTTCGTCAGTTTTTCTCAAGGCGGTATAAAAAATCGATGATATTCGATTGAGGCACTTGTTAACAAGCATACACTGTTGGAGGCAGAACAAAACAAGCATAACTCTTTTGTACTGTATTGTACTCTACCGCTCTGTATCACGTCGGCACACCAACGGTTTCTTTTGGCGGGTCTATTATATATATTATATATACTTTTATCAAGACATCGTGTGAGTAAGTGAGGTTAAAGCTCAAAAACCTACAAGCAAAGGCACAAGGAAATCGAAAGGACCAAGAAAGGAAAAGAAAAGAAACGATACGATAAGTAAAGACACTGTGGAAGAATTGAACAATGTCAGCACCTGTTCCTCAATTAGTAAATATTTCTCATGCCTTGCAAGCTTCCACTATCCAGCAAATTCGTTTGGATATGGTAGATTTTAATAAAGATTGCAAATTATCTTCCATTCAACTGGCAAGAATTGACAAGTATATCGATTCTTTGCAAGCGGCTTTGAATCAGTTTACCAAAGATAACTTGCACATAGAACGGAAGGAAAAGAACGTGACTGAAGCAGATATACAGCTGTATTCTGGCTTAAAATCAATGTATCTAGATTATTTGAACCAGCTAATTAAACTAAAGCATGAGAAACAACACCACTCTACACCGCCCATCGCTAATGATGTCTCCCTGGACTTCTTCGTTAACCAATTGCCTAAGTTTTCTCCCGAGGAAAGGAAAAATTACATTGACAATTTAATCCTGAATAAAAATAGCCATAATCGATTATCTAAAATGGATGGTCTGGTAGATGCAGTCATCAATTTATGCGTCTTGGATACTTCCGTTGCTGAAAATGTACGATCCTATATGAAATTATTAGATACATTGGGTTTCCAAAAGGGTTCGAATAGTACTGGTACAAAGGCCAACCTCAAAAAGAAATTGGCTAGTTCGAAAGCAAAGATAAAGGATTCAGAAAAAGAAAAGGAGAAGGAGAAGGATAAATCAAAAGTCAAGATGAAAACTAAATTAAAACCTTCTCCTTTGCTCAATAACGATGACAAAAATTCTTCTCCATCGCCTACTGCATCTACCTCTTCAATGAAGAAATTGAAGTCGGGTTTATTCAATAAAAATGAAGTTAAGTCTACAGAATCTCTACCTACTTCTTCCAAGAAAAAACTATCATTTTCTAAATATCTGAACAAGGATGACGCAGATATGACCAAGCTTGGGACTAAACGGTCAATAGATGTGGATTTCAAAGTCAACCCCGAAGCATCCACGGTGGCTTCTAATATCATATCTTCGTCAACGTCAGGATCGTCAACCACAACGGTAGCGACTCCTGCTTCTTCAGAAGAGCCCTTAAAAAAAAAAACCAAAATATCCGTGCAAGACTCTAATGTACAATCGATTTTGAGAAATGGTAAACCGAAAAAAGCACGCATAAGTAGCATCAAATTTTTGGATGATTCCCAACTAATAAAAGTTTACGGTGACGATCTACCGAACCAAGGGCTACAAGTTTCTCCTACTCAACTGAAAAAAATTCTGAAACCATTCAAGGAGGGGGAACCGAAGGAAATTATATTGTTCGAGGATATGTCAATCAAATTAAAACCTCTTGATTTGATGTTTCTGAAGAACACAAACAGTGATGACTATATGGATATATCCGAGACTAAAGGTGGCCCAATACATTGTGAAACAAGGACCCCGTTGATCTATAGAAAAAATTTCAATCATTTCAACCCGGACTTGAATAAAAGGCCGCCAAGAGAACCCATAGAATTCGACTTAAATGGAAATACGAACTCAACCCCGACTATAGCAAAGGCTTTCGGTAAAAATAGTTTATTACTAAGGAAGGACAGAGGTGGTTTGCCATACAAGCATGTCCCCATAGTAAAAAGAAATAAATATCCTCCAAGACCAGTACACTAAGCTATGACATGCTGATACATAAACATGTAGTATATATACTCATTTTATATAATGTAATTATAAGATATCAACCTTATACCGCTGAAGACTTTTTATTTTGAAGTTTTTTCATCAGTAATCTGGACATGACGATGCTACTGGCACTTACGGCCCCAAAAGGTGGGAAATACTCCAAAACAGTTCTTAATTTACTAGGTTGGATTTTTTTTACAACACTTTCAATCTGTTCGTATAAGTCAACCAATGTGCTGTTATTTTGTAGGATATAGTCAGATCTTGCCATCCTTTCTTCAGTGCTCATTTGACTATTTAGCCTGTTTTTTGCATCTTCTTCACTAAGTTCAGGATTTCTTGTCATTAATCTTTCTAGTTGCAATTCTTGCGTACAAATTACGCTTACAGTCACTCCGCATATTGAATCCAGATTTCCTTCAAATAAGAGTGGCACATCCAATACACACATTCTATATCCCTTCAAGTAATAGTAGCCAATTTCTTTGAACATTGCATACCTGATTGCAGGATGTGTTATCCCATTCAAGGCTTGCAAATCTTCTTTATGACTAAAAACCCATTTCCCTAGGGCTTCACGATTTAAATGCCCATCCTCCAATAATAAATTCGGTATTTTGTCCTTGAAGTATAACACAATTTGATCATAAGCATTCTGTCCTGGTTCGACCACTTGTCTAGCAATCTTGTCCGCATCAACAATGGGTAGTTTGTATTTGTCTCTGAGTCTTCTCGACACTGTGCTCTTACCACAAGCGATCCCACCTGTCAATCCCACTACCAGCATATTTTAATTGTGGCTATCTGACAACTTTCACTGAGCTTTTAATTTGGACCGTTATTATTGTGCCATGTATTCTCCCCATCCCCATTCTAGGTAAAACAAGGGTAAGAACAAAAATTTAAAAAAAAAAAAATAGAAAAAACCTTTGCATATATTTGGGTCTGCCTAATTCATCTAAAGCATATTTCAATTACAACCACGCAAAGGATTAAAAAAATCCAGAATACGATAATGTCAAGCTCAATACCTAGAGTTTACTCTCTAGGGAACTCAGCCATGACGTACTTACTAGCATTGAGAATTGCACAACTCCCGAGTCAACCAAAGGTTCCATCAGTTGTTCTTCTTTTAAACGACCAGAAGAAACTGAATAGATTCCTCAATAATGACTCTAAAATTATTGTTAAATCGAGTAACAACAATAAAGAAACTTATCATAGACAGTTTATGGCATCTTGTGTCCCGCCCATTCTAAGCAATGGTGAAATTGCACCAATTGAAAATTTAATTGTCTCAGATCCCTCTTCGAAATTTATCACTGCCCAACTTTCTAAATACAATAAATCTTTGAGACCCGAAACCAACATTCTGTTTTTGAATCCAAGCTTAAATCTATTGGAACATTTGCATAGATATCGATGGCGCTTTGATGAGGCAAGACCAAACTTGTTCATGGGCTTTACAACACCAGTTGACGTTGGGACCATACATCAAGAATTTCAACTGTCTCTCAAAGTGAAAGGAAGGATACAATTTCATATTGCAAAGATTGATGGTTTTCCTCGAATGAGTAGTACTGGTAAAAGTGCGAGTCTTTCTCTAAGAGGTGACAGGCAGAAAAATGAAAAAGAAAATAATGCGTTTTATAAGTTGTTTAGAGAAATTTCCAGGCTACGATCTGGAATAGGTTCCGATCTAGTTAGTTTTGATCTGCATGTTCATGGTTTCCAGGATTTGTTCTTCACTGAACTGGAGAAATTGATATTGGAGAGTTGTACCGAGCCATTATTGGCAGTATATGATTGCGTATATAAAAAGGAACTTTTGAAAATCCCCGGAGCACAAGATATAATAAAAAAGTTGATTAGTGAGCAGCTGTCAATTATCGATCGATCCTACCCGTCACTAAACACCAACCCAAACTATTCTGTAATCTTTGACAAGGAGAGAATATTTAGCTTGGTGATGAGAGATCTAGAAGTTAATGGGCACAAGCGCGCTAAGTTGGCCCAATCTTTAAATCAATTGAATCAAACGAACATTAATGAACTTAACGGATTTTTTGTTTCTCTTGGTAAGTACAAAAAATGTAACTGCAAGTGGAATGATATACTTCTGACTTTAATAAAAGGGAAACAGTTTATTACTAAGCAAAAAGCACTAGATTATCATTACCTGTGAAGAAATTTCATGTATATACAATAGATATTCCTAAATTTTCATATATGAATGGCTGCTGCGCACATGTACTTGCGAAGAGAAGCATGGGCACTGGCACTTCCGAATTTAAAGTTATTTCTTGGACTTTACAAATACCTATGATTGCAGGTCTTGTAAGTGTTGTGTAAGTATTTTTATATACCCTTTGTATATGGTAATTAAGTTTTGTAAGCAGAGGTTATTCTCAAGATTAGATACTTTTTCTGTCAACTCGCTAAGCGTCTTTGTATATTTTGCAGTTAAGGAGACCAATAATTCTTTTAAAACTGAAGAGATTTTTGGCTTGAAGTAATCTTCTGATATGTAACCTTCAATGAATTTTCGAACCCTCCTTTCATCCCTCGTCACATAATAGTTCAATGCTACGAATATCCTATAACTGATATCAGTCTCATTGATAGTGTAATCTCCCCAATAATCATGTTCCAATAGAAACGTTTTTACCTCCTTTTTGTCGTCGTCTATTAGTTCAATAATTTCGTCAGATATGTCTAAGTAGTTCCATTTGTTTCCGTCTACCACAAATCCATACTCGTTCAGTAAAAAATCATTTGAGTGTGCACCATAATTCAAAAAGAGCTCCTCGTTAATGTTGTCATAGAGGTGATCGCCGCATCTAATGGTAAATTGTCCAATTCCAATGATGTTTTCTCCTTCTGACCTCAACTGAGGACTTAACTGAGGATAGCAGTGCAAATCCGACTCACAAATGTGGTTCATGAAATCGACATACGGCACTAAAGTGAAATTGCTTGGGGAGTCCTCTATTTTCAACGGAATCTTCGCATAAAGACATCTTGAGTTTATAATAAAATAAACATGTACAAAAAGGGAGAATAACTCATCACTAGTAAATTTATCAGAATTTTTCGTACAGCTTAAGGAGCCGTAAATTTCATTCCATTTCAAAACCACCTCTGAAATGGTTTCCCAATCTTCTCTGACAAGGCCACTAATTCTTGCCATATGCTTTCGTGAGGCAGCAGGGAGATATTCAATCAGTGAATGGTACCGTGAATTGGGATCACAGTTCCAAATGGCTGGGATTGATCGCAGCTCCTCCATTGAGGGCCATACATCAAAGAATGGTTTCCAATCTGAGTAGATTTCATTGTGAGTCCATTTTGGCAATAGAAAATTTTCAACCAATATATAAAATGATACCAATTGAAATGATGATAAACTTAACAAAAACTCTTTCGATAATTCGGAATATAATCCATATCTAGGATCGGCCCAGGCTTTATTTTCCGCTTCAATAATATTGTCCTCATAATTGATTGGCTTTCTATCGATTGTGATACCAGGAATATTCAGCTCTTTATTAAACTTTGAAATATGATAGAGGATAGTGTGAAAATTTAGTTGCTTCGAGCTCGGTACTGATACAATGATATCGTTTTTTCTTATCGAACCGTGACTGAGGACGATCCCTCTGCCAGTTTCTGGCGATTCACAGATGCTGATGTTTGGTGCTATATAAAACTTATCTGATTTTTTCAGCCATGTTAGCAAGACATCAACCTTTCCTTCCATTCGCAATTTACTATGTAACTTTTTTGTAGATATTTATTCAAAATCTGTATCTTCGACAATCTTGAGACTATAGGTGATGAGTAGACGCATCCAGTTTTAGCTTGAGTTCCCGAATTTTTTTTAATTTTACTTAATCAAGAAATCTTGAAAAAATGAAAAAAAAGAGTGTGGATCAGAATTGCAAAACAATATTCAAAGTATATGGAATATGTGCTTATTTATAATATATGGTTTTTCTCATTTCTACAGGACAAGCCCTGTTTTTGCTTTGTAGATTATGCTTGTAGTATTTTTCTTCTTTCGAGTTATTGTGGCAATTGCTTAACGGCCGTCGCAACTAAACCGAATGAAATGGCAACTACTCCAAAGAGCATTCCCTTACTAACTCTTGTTCTCTTGCCTTCGACGACTCCTAGTTCTTCAGTGCTTATTAATGTATCTTCGGTATCCTTTTTTTCTTCTCTTGAATCATTTTGTTTTACTTTAGCGTTATTGTCATTGTTAATACCACCATTAAAATTGCTTTGTGTTAAAACTAAATTTTTTCCCCTCTCTTCTTCTATTTGAAGGTTCAGCTCTCTTAATTCACTTTCGAGCTCCTGTAGCTTTTCATGGTTTTGTTTTTCCTTCAAGCTACATGCAGATTTTACTTTATTATTTTGTTGTTTGATTTCTTTTAATTGATCTTCCGATTCTTTGAGTAGCGCATCATTATTTTCTGATAGAGTTTTTTGTAAAGCCGTGCTCAGTTTCAGTAAATGCTTTTCATTCATATCAATCATGTGCTTATTGATGAAATCAAGGTTTATCGTATAGTTTTGCATAAAGTTTTGCATGGAATGTAATTTTTCCAGCTCTTGTTTTTCTAAGGACAGCTCAGTAGTCAAAGTTTTTATCATATTTATCAAATTTATGCTTGTACCTGCTGAATTGTTGATAAAAATTCCACTGAGAACCTCAGTTTCTGGACCTAAAATATCATCATCTAATTCTGAGTTATTAATATCTCCAAACATAGCTGCCTCAAAGGCTGCCCTTTGAGCCGTTGTTGCAGATGTTACACCAGCTTCGGTATAATTTTCCTTTAAATGAGATCGTATTGGAATGTGTTGATTATGATGACCTCTGTCTATCTTTATTCCGTTTATATTAGTGGAGTTCCCATTATTCTTATTAGTATGATCTTGTTTTTTCATCACCAAATTTGTGGGATCAGATACAGTGTTCATTAAGGGAATTACTGAAATCTCTTCCACATACGCACTGATTTTTCTATGTTCAAACTTTGAGTCAATATCAGTTCCCAAATCCACAGTATCACCAACTTTTAATTCTACATCATTTTGGCGTATTTTAACCCCATTAACAAATGTCCCATTGCTGGACTTTAGATCGCGAATATATATCTTTCCTGATGTAGGATCACAACTGAGACAAGCGTGATTTCTGGAAAGAACTCTTGAGTCAAAATTTCCGTTATCTGGTCTAACTTGTTGCGAAAATAAATCTCTTTTCGATCCTGAATTATTCTTGTTTACGCTATTGGTAACTGGTCGACCTAATTTAAGTCCGTCAGGTTTAAATGGTACAACAAGAAACTTGGTCTCAAAAGTTGCATTTAAGGATTTGAGTATAATAATATGTGTATGCTTCTTACGGGGTGATCCAGTTCTAAATAATGTCTCAGTTGAACCATTTTGGAATTTCGATAATTCGTCCAGTGCCGGTGGAGATATGGCTTCTACAGGAATTGTTACTTGTCCAGCCGGTGTTGGGTCTATTGAATTGTCATTTTGATCCTGACTTTGATTTTCAAATGGAGAACGGATTTTGTTGGCTAATATTGGGGATAATTGTTGCTGTTGTGAAACTTGATGGACGGAAGGTGGAGATGAAGCGGTAGGCAACAAATCTAAGCCTGGTGGTATGGTATACTGATCTATATCGACATTTGAACGGGATCCACTGCTTCTCGAGTTTGATCTAGCTCTTCCCATGGGCCTCTTAGGCGGTGACGTTTCTGGCGTCTTTGTCATTCCCTGCGAATTCGATTGATCCCTAACATAGGGAGAATGTTGCAGTTGCGGAGGGGGCCGTCTTCTTTTTTCCAGTTCTACCATGCCAAGAATTTACAGTTGTCTTCCTTCCTTCTAATTTCCAGTTGGTGAGACTGGTGACTATCCGTGGGGTCCGGATTGCGATTTACTTTCATTATGTATTTATTATTGGCGATTATAAAGTTTGTTTTCACAGGGCGTAGTAGTTAGCAACAATGAAAATGAATAATAAACAGATCACAGACGCATATATCTGTGTACGAATTGAAGGATAGGCAAAATAACCATGACAGATGCTTTGGAACAGAGCGTCCTTGCGTTGGAGGGAACAGTTTTAGTATTGAAGGATTCTGTGGAGTCTTTAAAATGTGCAAATGAGCCAAGCACGAACCTTGCATCGACAATGTTGCAAACCAAAAGGGTTTTCCGTTTAGTTCCCGAATATGATGTTGAAAGATCAAAATTAGATTTGATTGAAGAGGTAGAACCGCTGGTTAGGACTCTGGGCGATAAGTTACGTAAATCTATGGGTAGAATGCAAAGGGAACTCGATACTTTGCAGCAAACTTATGAATTAAACGATTTAAGGCTAAAGAAGAACATTAGTATGGATGACGATGATGCTCTGAATAGTCCAGACATGGGTCAAGAATACGAAGGCAGAGGCGCGGACGACGTGGTTATGATGGCATCTTCTACTAATGAGGAATTGGAAGAATTGAAGAAACTAAAGGAAAAGAAGAAGCAACTGGAGAATAAGTTGGAAATACTCAAACAGAAATAGTTAGAAGTTTATTTTTTAAAGCATCCATTTATCTCTTTATCCAGTTTGTATTATAAATTATTGTTAATGTTATCGCTAGTAGATTACTTATATGTACTTAACTGTTTGCTAGCTACCAAATTTGCTTGATGGTTCGCCATCGAAGCTTTGAGACTGTTCAATTTGGCGCTTATACTGATCAAAGTTGGATCACTTGTAGATACTATTAACTTTTCACATTCCATGACTACCCTATTATCGAAAGTAACGCCCCTTCTTAATAATTCCTGAGCTTCTGGAAGTGTTATAGCTTCACTTTGAAAAGAAGAAATTATGTGGTTAAGTAATGTGGAATCCTGGACTTGTACACCGTTTTCTGAGAGGATCTTAGATAAAGTTTTGTTTCTTTCATTTGTCACTTGATTTCTTATTTGGTCGCAAAATGACCTGCCAGTTTTACTATCAATCTCGCACCAAGGTTTTTTAGTCACCTTAATTAGATTTCGTAGTTCTATGCAAAGCTCATTCCTACAAAGCGTAAGTTCCAGTCCTAGGATGTGAGCTGTGGATTCGCAGACTGAGTAACAATCCTGGAACATTTCCTTCATAGCAAAGTTGTTATCTTCTGGGAATACCAGGTCTCTAGGAGGATTTTGTAAAAGTATTAGAGAATGGTTCAAAAGTTCCATGGCCACGCCAAATTTGGATACGAATTCGCTGACATCTGTAGCTACTTGAAGTTGATTCAGTATTTCCAAAATATTTTTCAAGTGCGTCATTATCTTACTGAATTGAATAAGTAAGAAATTCAGTCCCGTATTCATTCGGAACATCACTTGTTTACCCCTTTGAAATTGTGGGAATCTGACAACAATGTGAAAGTCAACAATGTATTGGCCTTGTCTTGTGATAACACCCTTTACCGTCGGAGAGTCGTTTTGTTTGTTACTTTCGTTGGGAATACCATTAGATACAGGCATTTTGAATATTTGGTCACTCTCTAGCATCTCTAGGCATTTAGAAAAGTTGTCAATAATGTTGGGTAATTGCGGTTTGACGATTTCTTCGATGAGCCAGGAGCATTCTTTTACGGCATCCTTAAAGTTGTCGTATTTATCTTCTGCACCAAATCTATCATTTGGAAACAAATCAACACTCATATTGCTTTTCGAGCACTTCCACTGTGTGCTTGATCAGATACTATAATTTTGTAATTCACTCAACCCCGAATTGCTCCATTCAGTATATATACTTCATATAACTTTTGAGAGAAAAATAGTTGCGGTTTGTGGAAAAGAAGGGGAGGAAAGCAATTAGCTACAAAAAAGGACAAGTAAAAGAGTATGTTGAGGTTATCTTTACTGAGATCAACAGCTACTTTGCCAGTGAAATGCCAACGTCGTGGGCTAATATTACCTGCGGCGGCAATGTACACCTTAGGCTCATTAATATTTGGTAAGGAAGCAAGGTTGGCGGATGCCATGGAACGTGGTGAGTTACATAACAAGAACGTTGATTATGCGAAAGAAGCTGAAGAGCGTACCGAGTTACGTATTAGGGCCCTGGCTAATACTCGGCCAATGGAACCTCGGTACAACGGCCATGTTCCCCTTCATCGGTACGAGAAATTGCTGCTGTTTGCAATTTCCGGTTGGAATTCATTTTTCCATCCTGAAGATGGTTATAATATTGTACAATTGGGTGAGGCAACTGCATTGCCGGTCTTCTTGGAGAATTTGAAGCAAACAATGTTAAGTGATTCCTCTGGGAGGCGCATTTTGAAGGAACAACCCAATATCACAACAGAGATTTTGCATATGGACAAACTAGCTAAATTGCCACATAACACGTTTGGGTATGTATATTACCAATGGTTGAAAAGAGAAAACGTTTCTCCGGACACTAGAGCACCTGTCAAATTTATCGACGATCCTATGCATGCATATATCTTTAAGAGGTATAGACAATGCCACGATTTCTATCACGCTATAACCAACATGCCTATTATCATTGAGGGGGAGATCACCATAAAGGCTCTTGAAGGTGCCAACCTGGGCGTCCCAATGGCCATTCTCGGTGGTATCCTTGCACCTTTACGTTTGAAAAAGGTGCAAAGAAAAAGATTATATAATATATATCTCCCTTGGGCTGTCAGAACAGGTTTAAGCTGCAAGCCATTGATCAACGTGTATTGGGAGGAAATGCTGGAGAAGGATGTTACTGCTTTGAGGAAAGAGCTAAAGATAACACTCCCTCCGGATCTAAGGACAATGAGGAAGGAGCGTGCAGCCCTTAGGAAGGAGATTGACGCAAAATACAACTCACAGAAACGAGCCACGACTCCAGCATGAATCAGCAGAACAACTTTTATCTCTCGCCCATGAAGTTAGATATTATTATTTAGTCAGCTATAATATACTATATAGGATGGTCGTCCAAGGCGATCTTGCGATCTCTCATCTTTAAGAAAAGTAAGGTCGTTGATATTATTGACATTAAAGGTTATGGATAGAGGCAGGTGGTGTTTCCTCGTGTCCGTATCAAGCAGAATAATGAATCTGCAAGAACTATTAGCGAAAGTACCGCTGTTGTTATCGTATCCGACCATTATTCTATCCAGTAATCTGATCGTACCTTCCCATAATGATCTCATATCACGAGCAGCCTCTACATCAGCAGCAGAGTATGCTGACGAAAAGCTAATATTTTTCAGTACAGATCATGCCATCAGACTGATTTTTCTGCCAACCTTCGTAGCTTCTTCCTTTAACCTATTTGCGCACTATTTTAACTTCATCAATTACTCTAGCCGAAGGAAGTATTATGTTTTATTTACTGCAATTTATTTCCTATCCATATTGACTGCGATTTTCCATCCAATTCAGTCAACATGCATCACTCTATTGATTATCAAGCTCCTGACTACCGCTGATGAGTCTTCGCCAAAAATTGCCCTCAATTTCAAGACCATTTTGAAAACATTTGTTCCCTTTATTACTTTAACATTAGTTATATTGCGTTGGGATCCTTCTTTTGATGCCAGCTCAGGAGATGTGAACAAAATTTCTACGTCTTTGGCCGCATATGCTCTCTTAATATTAACGCTAAGATATGCATCACCGCTGATATTATCGACGTTATCAAGTAGCATAGGTGTTGTTTCCAAAGACACCAGCGTCGCACAGCATTCGATAAGTAGAAATAAGAGATTTCCGCTAATTCTCGTGTTACCGATTTTTTCCTTTGTTCTTTTGTATCTAATGACTATAGTTAACAAGACTTACAATATCCAGTTATTAATGGTATTTGTGTTTTTTGGATGTCTGTCCATTTTCTTTTTATCGTTAAAAGATTTGTTCACAGAGGATGGAAATCAAAAGAAGGGAGGCCAGGAGGATGAATATTGTCGTATGTTTGACATAAAGTACATGATTTCCTATTTATGGCTGACAAGGTTCACCATTTTATTGACAGGCATAATGGCTATTGTAGTACATTTTTTATCGTTTAATGAAATTACTTCTTCCATCAAAACTGATTTGTTAAGTTTACTTTTCGTCGTAGTGGCAGAATATGTTTCCAGTTTCTCTAACAAACAACCTGATTCGCACTCCCATAATCATGCACATCACCATTCCCATCTAACCGATTCATTGCCTCTCGAAAATGAAAGTATGTTCAAACAAATGGCATTGAATAAGGACACCAGGTCCATTTTTTCGTTTTTATTGTTGAATACCGCTTTCATGTTTGTACAACTTTTATATTCCTTTCGTTCCAAATCATTGGGCTTATTATCTGATTCGTTGCATATGGCCTTAGATTGCACATCTTTGCTCTTAGGTCTAATTGCTGGTGTATTGACCAAGAAACCAGCAAGTGATAAATTCCCTTTCGGTCTAAATTATCTTGGTACCGTGGCAGGTTTCACCAATGGTGTTCTGTTACTCGGCATAGTGTGCGGTATCTTCGTGGAGGCAATTGAGAGAATTTTCAACCCCATTCATCTTCATGCAACAAATGAGTTGTTGGTTGTTGCTACGTTAGGCTTATTAGTGAACCTTGTAGGTTTGTTTGCCTTCGACCATGGTGCACATGATCATGGTGGTACTGATAATGAAAACATGAAGGGGATTTTTTTACATATATTGGCAGATACATTAGGTTCTGTTGGCGTTGTTATTTCGACGTTATTAATCAAGTTAACACACTGGCCAATTTTTGATCCGATCGCCTCTTTATTAATTGGTTCCTTGATTTTACTTAGCGCTCTGCCCCTGCTAAAATCTACTTCCGCAAATATTTTACTAAGACTGGATGACAAGAAGCATAATCTAGTAAAGAGTGCGCTAAACCAGATTTCAACGACGCCAGGAATCACAGGTTATACAACTCCTAGATTTTGGCCGACAGAGTCAGGCAGTTCCGGGCATTCACATGCACACACGCATTCTCATGCAGAGGATCATAGCCATGAGCATCATCATGATCAGAAAAACGGTTCACAAGAACACCCGAGCTTGGTGGGCTATATTCATGTACAGTATGTAGACGGCGAGAATTCGACAATTATCAAGAAAAGAGTTGAAAAAATATTCGAAAATGTGTCGATTAAAGCGTGGGTACAAGTTGAGCCTCAAAATTCCACTTGTTGGTGCCGGGCTACTTCTATGAACACAATTTCAGCTAACCCGAATTCTTTACCGCTACAGCCTATAGCAAATTGACAATTCTTTGTCCTGCATACCTTTTATATTAATTTTTTAAACAAGATTTCATATACATAACGGTACCTATCGTAATTATTGGCGGCTGCTTGTGTTGATCACGTCTTACGGGAAATATCACAATGGAAGAAAAAAAATACTTCTAACGAAGGAAAAGATGTCATCCAGCATTGACCTCAAATTACCGAAGAGGTTAATAAAGCAATTAGCATCCAATCGGTATCATAATTCGGAAATTAAGGGGGAATCCTCTACATTTGGTGTTTCTTCTTTCCATATATTTTGAATGTTTTTTTCCTATGAAAAGTGTCTTCAGGAATCATATATGTAAAGAGATCATTCAATTAAATACATCATCGAACTAAGATTATAAACAAGAATTTAACAAAGTCACTTAATATATCAAAAAGAAGGCTTTTAGGAACTCAAAAATCCGCATCATTTGCAATTTAAAACGTACGTCATCAGGCGTATATATTCAAAGAAAATATCTCAGTTTCATTGCACTGGCTTACAGTTGATATTTCAATTAAATGGAACCATCGAATACCCAAAAAGAAGATCTTCCTACCGCTTTTAATGGTATAAAAAGTCAATTAAACAGCATATTAAAATCGAATCAATTATTTCAAGATTATGCGCTATTAAATGGGTTCTTGGCATTTGTTCATTCCAAATTGAATGCCGCAATCCTTACATCTATAGAATCACAATGTGGGAAATCCTTTGCGGCTGATCTTGATTCTTTTGATCAGAGCAGTATCTCTTCGATTTTAGATTTTTCTTGGGAAAGCGTTCACTATCCAATATTCAAATGGTTTCAGATGTGGAGGAATTATATTCTTTTTGAGAAGGAGAATAAAAAACAGCAGACCAAATTTATCGACTTTAGAAAGATGAATTCGAAGATGTTAAAATTCTTCAAAACGGTGCAAAACTTCTATGTCAACGTTATCAACACGGTTTATAAGAAATATGATATATCTGTACTTTTGCCGAAAAGGATTATCCAAGACTTAAAGTTAAGTGACATCGAAAATACCACTAATGTTGGAGACAGTCTTGCGGTGAAGACATTTAATAGTAGTAGCCCACTCGCACATCTCATCCCAACGCTTTTCCATCGCTGTCTCTTATTCTTAGGAACAGCGTATCGTTATAAAACTCTCCTCGAAGAAATTTCCAATAAATACAGCATATCCAATTTTAAAAAATCTCTGGACTTCTTTCGTTTAGCTTCGTTGGTGTTACCAAGTGCTGGTGAGACGTATTCGCAAGCAGGAGCGATATTCCTTCAAACAGGAAATTTGGGGATTGCAGTATTCAATTTTGTTAAAGGTATGATGACGAAGATGCCAAGCCCTGTTTCAATCAAAAATTTTGGGGCATTAATGGTGGACAATAAAAGTTCATTAAATCGTAGCTTGCATACTACTATCATGAACACTTACTTACAAGAATCTAAAGGACCCAGGACACCTGCTAAAGAGATACTAGAATTTTATTTCCTGGGCCTTTTTGGGTCTGTTTGGTCACCTACCAGTTGGAGAGATGATACAAAACCTAACCAATTAAATAACGGTATCAAGTTAAGGCATTTGGAAAATGCACTCTACGAGACGATGTCAGCAAGATACCTGAATAATATTAAGACCATCTTTCACAATTTGATCATTACAATTGGTGGGTTCCATCTATTATTAAAAAGGCGTTCCGATGTAAGTGCAAAAACCTTGAAGGATTTACGTAGCAATGAATTGGATTACCTAAATTTTGCATTCAAGTATATTGCTCACATTTTAAATGATATCGTTAAGGAATCATGGAGCGAAAATCCTGAGGTTTCAGAAATTCTAGGTATGGTAAGAATTATCAATTGTTGGATAAAAGCAAATCCCATGGTTCTTCAATATTCACAAAGTAATCTAGAGTTTGTTAATGCCTTGGCATACTTGATAAATGATATTGTGAAAAAAAAACCAAGTCCTTCTTTTAGTATAACAGAACATATTCCTAAAAGGACATACTGGTTCGAAGAAGACTTAATGGTGAAGGGTTTATCATTCGTTAACTTTCAACTATCTGATTTTGACGATTATGAAAAAATTCTTGAAATGGATCATAGTCTCGATAGATTAATTGGTAATCCGCCATTATGCGACAAGTTATCGGCATCATCTGAAATGCTGTTAAGGTTGCAGGCTGTTGTGAATATAAGTTCGCAATTATTGCAGAACAACAACTGCGGAGTAGAATGGTCAGATAATAAATCACGTTATATCTTTAATAAGAAAATTGGATTTAAGGAGACCGTTAAAAATAGTATGAAGACATCGAAGCAATCCAATGAAAAGGCCAAGTTACAAAGAAAAAACAAACCTTCGACCACTAATGGCTCAATATCCATGGCGGATTTGGAGAGACAAATGAGAAGTAGCTCTTTGGATTCTTTTTCTCCAACTATGGGTTATAGTGGTTCGTCTGTACCTATGGCCCCAGATACGTTCAATGTTAAGCCCAGCGGTACAATAACGGGGAACAAAGTAAATGTAGAACTGTTAAAAATCGAACTAAGCGGTCAAAACGCCGATGGCGCTATTACGAATATATCTCCTGGTTACAGTAACGCAGCGATCTCTTCTTCAAATTCGACAGATGAATCATCCTTCGATTTGAACAACATCCTATCTTCAATGCAACAAAAGCACGCGGAAAAATCATTTGCCAAATCCATGCAAGGGGTGAATGAACAAATTCCAGCGAATGACGTCTGCCATCAAGCCCAGAGGCCAATGCAAGGTGGTCTGTATTCATCACAGCAACCTTCATCGATGTCTTCATTAAACTCCGCGTATCAGAATGCCTCGATGCCTCCATCTGCCTCCATGGTATCCTATCCCTATCCTTTTTTGAACCAGCAGGGGCAAGGGGTCTTTCCGCCTTATAATGCACAAAATTTACAATGGCAGAGCGAAGCTTACTCATTAAAGTCAATGAATTTTGCAAATCCAACGTGGCTAGGTGACCAGCACCAGACATCTGCGCCGTCGTCAGCATATGCGCAAGCGCAACGGCAAATGTTTCAACAACCTATGCAGCAAGATGTGGGGAAGTACATGCAATTTCCTTTTGACGCCCAAAGCAACACGGACAGCATGAGGGGAAACAGTCGGAATAATATGTTTTAATATTGTTCGTTTTTTATCATAGTTTTTCAAATCTTCATATGAATACTAGGTAGAAATTTGGCTTATCAGTACGAATGAATTACAGTTTGACTGATTTGTACACGAGAATTGACGTATAACTTCTTTTGAAAGTCTTTGAAATTACATGGTAGTACATACATATATATATATATATATATGTTATATTATTGTTAATTAAATATTATTATGCGTATTTTCCTTTTCTTTATTAGTATAGTATTAATGACAGTAATAATAATAATAATAATAACAATATCTCTTTTTTTTTTTTCAGTGAGCTTTTATTTTTTTTTCATTGCTCTTCTTTTGGCCTCTTTTGTTTTTTTCTTGATTTCCTCCAGTTTCATCTGTTTTTTCTTTGGATCAGATACAAAATCTGGTTTGAACGCGTCATAGTGACAGTCCAATTTCAACCTTTCACAGTTGAAACAGTGCGGTCTTTCCTCGGTACACTTCTTTTTCCTTAATCTACAAATCCAGCAACCAGTACGGGACCTTGTACCTTGAGACGTTGAGGAAGTAGCATTATTCGATTCTTGAGAATTGTTTGCTTTTGATTTTGAAGTAGTATTATTTGGTCTTTTCTTTGATGACTGTTTCGCCTTTGATTTTGCCTTAGGCTTGACATTTTTTCCTTTAGATTTAGCGAAATCCGGCGAAGTAGCGTTAGGATAATCAGCGGTATATGCCAAGCCAGAAGAAGCCTTCAAAGATGGAGACGATGGAGCTGACGAAGTTGAGGATTCGCCAAGAGAATTATAATCGCTATTGGTTTGGCTTGCTACTCTTGCGTTTCCAACTGACCTTCTCGATTTTTTCAATGGTGGAACTTCCAGTTGCTGTTGTTGTTCTGGAGCAGAAAGGCGTCTGTCTATTCGCTTACCATTCTTATTCCAAGTAACTTGCCTTGTCCTTGACTCAAAAGTGGGATCTAAAACCTTTTTAGAGTTTAGATTTAAATGGTAAGGAGACAAGTCTTGATTTTGGTCCTGGTCTTCATCAAAAACAGCTGTAGAATTGTTGCTTTCGAAAATGGGTTGTTGTTCGGAATTATGGATACGTAACAGAATTGGTCTTAAGACACCCTTTGATGGAAAAGATGACGAATGAGGCCTACTAGCCGGCACACCGAGCGCATTTGTGTTATTCATGTCATTGACATTGGAAATGGGTTTATCATGAGTTCTATATGGGGATGATCTCATGTTTGATAGCACTGCTGCTGCTGTACCCAAGTCGTCGTCTAGTTTGGTAGATGAAGATGCAGAATTCGGACCGAGCAATAATCTTGATCTCAATCCATCCAATTTAGAATTGATGTATTTCGGTGGAGGTGGTGGGATGTATTGTTCATTTGTATGGAAGGGACTATTTCTATTGTTACGATTCGGCAAATCGCCGTAAAAAAACCCAGTGGAAGGTCTTGACGAAGTGGCAAACGGGTCTTCACCGCGATTGATATTGTTCCGTTGAGGGTTGTTGTTGTTTGTGCTTGTAAACGAAGATGCGGAAGTTGGAGGTTGAGAAGGTATTTGGTTGAACCTAAAATGCTGGAAATTGTTTCTGCTGGTAATGGAAGAGCTGGTGTTCGCATGTCGAGAGTTTGTAGGCGTATCCGTGTTTGAACTAGCATTGTTGGAGGATGATTCATTCAAAGAATAAGCCTCATCTCTGTATTTCGAATTTAGCCAGAACGATATGTTGACTTTTGATTCGTTCTCGTCCAGTTTTACATTTGGGTCTGTTATCTCTCTATCCTTGTTGAAATAGAAGTTCCTGGGCGCCACGCCCACGGCACATTGGTCATCATGCACATTATGCTGGACCTGAGAGTCGTTAGATGGACTGCCGCCGCGCTTAGTTCCGCCGCGCAAATACCCGCCAATCTCATTGTTATTAGAGGATTCTCTCGAATCTGAGCTTTGTATCGAATTATTGTCGTTGTTGTTGGTACTGTTGTTTCTGCTCAGTATCGACATAGGCGAATTGGTATTCTTACCGTTGTTCTTGTTGGCGCTGGTAATGATGAGCGGCAAATCCGATCCTGTGCGGGAACGGATGCCCGAGCCCGTGCCCGCGCCCGAGCCTGCTGCGGTGGTACCGGGGGAAGAAACCGCTGGAGCTTGTGGTGGCGGCAAATGTATTTTTTTTTTGGCGCCGGCGACGATAGTAGTAGTGGCAGTGTTACTATTAGTGGAGGTGGAGGAGTAAGGGAAAATATCCTCGTTGGTTGCAGTATACTGCGGCTGAATAGCACCGGAAATTTGCGGGTCTGTAGCCTGTGCGACATGGCCATTGCACAATGACTTAGGATCCGAAGGTGTATTGGAAGGCGCGAGTGGGCTGGCGGCAGCATGCACAGCGTTATCGCTGTCACGGCGATCTTGAAGTGTAGTATTGGTCGTAGTAGTAGTATCGTTTTCCTTAGGATCGTCTTTGATATCTCCGCCACTTTGGACTTTCAAACTCGGCGAACCAGACGGAGTATGCACGGGAGTGTTGTTGGGCGCACATGTCGATTTCATAATAGAAAGCAAAGGGTTTTCATCGTAGGTTGTCTTGAGAGATTCGATGCTAGCACTGGAAATTGTAGGATGGCGGGAGTTAGCTCCATCACTAACTTCATCTTCTGCATGTTTTTTGCCGTCTTGGCTGCTATTCATCAGCGTGGCACGAGATGTTTTATTGTGCAAATAGTGATGATTGTTGGCGGTTGTTTCCATCGAAAGCAGAGAGGCAGCCGCATTAGATTCGTCCATGTGTTTGCTTTGAGAGCGCGCCTTGTCTAGCATCGTGAGTTAAGGTCCATGCAAATAGTTTGAGTGCGGTAGTGTCCTAGTTCCTGTGCGCTGTGCGAAGGTGGGCGCTTCTTACGATCACTGGTCTCTTGTCCTTGTCCTCTATGTTCTTTTCATTTTTCTTTTTGACGGCGGCAGTTTCCGCCTGACATTGGTGAAAAGGCGCCTTGAAGCACGGCGGACGTGTCACCCGGACCGAAACAGAAGAGAAGTAGCGCAGTCTTGGCAATTATAGGATGCCCGAAATCCAACGTGCATTCTATTCTCGTGATTATTCTCGTGATTTCGTGTGAAACCAACGGCCTTTAGAAATTGCGCTCTACTACTTGTAGCAATGCATGTTTTGGGCAAGTGGGGTTGAGTGGAGTGTCACCTCAGACGACGTGTCGCTTTTGTATATCCGTTTTTACGGACATAAGAACGTGCCGCCCATTCTGGGAAAACAAAACACAGGTTAAAGAAAAAAGAAAGGAATGGATGGGGAATGGGACAGAGAGAAAAGATAGAGGTGGAAATAACAAAAGCGTGACAACAAAGAAGCAAATACGGAGGGACAAGCAAAGAAAAAACAAGGACAGAAACAAAAATAGGAACAAGAAGTAGCACATTCATAAGCAAGAGAGTACGAAACCTGTTTACACCCCCCGAGACAGTTGCCCTATATCGCTTTTCCCTATCAATAGTTTCTAACTCATGTCAGTCTTGCGATCACAACCTCCTTCAGTTGTACCGCTACATCTGACAACATCCACCAGTCGCAAAACAGAACAGGAACCATCGCTATTGCACTCTGCAATAATTGAGCGACATCAAGACCTTTCGGTGCCGAATTCGAATTCGAATCCGGATTCGAACCATCGAATAAAAAAGGATCGCAATAATCACACTAGCTACCATTCTTCATCGAATTCGGAGTCAAACATGGAAAGTCCTCGCTTGTCAGATGGTGAGTCTTCCACTCCGACCTCTATTGAAGAGTTAAACCCAACAATAAATAATTCGAGGCTGGTGAAGAGAAACTACTCAATATCAATTGATCCTTTGCGTAACAACAGCAATAATAATACGGATGATGATCATCCAAACACCATAACTTCTCCCCGACCAAATAGCACTAGTAACAAGGAAATGCAGAAATATAGTTTTCCCGAAGGTAAGGAGTCGAAGAAAATAACAACACCCTCGTTAAACTCGAATAATTGTTTGGATTTGGACAATTCCAGTCTTGTTCACACAGATTCGTATATACAAGACTTAAATGACGATCATATTTTACTAAACAAGCGTGTTTCGAGGCGATCTTCCAGAATATCGGCAGTAACAGCAACTTCCACGACAATTAAGCAAAGAAGAAATACTCAGGATTCAAACCTGCCCAATATTCCATTTCACGCTTCCAAGCATTCTCAAATTCTACCTATGGATGATTCAGATGTAATAAAATTGGCCAATGGAGATACCAGCATGAAACCAAATTCTGCTACTAAAATTAGTCACTCAATGACTTCTTTGCCTCTTCACCCACTTCCACAACCTTCTCAAAAGTCAAAGCAATATCATATGATATCCAAATCAACCACTTCTTTGCCGCCAGAGAATGACCACTACTATCAACACAGTCGTGGCACCAACCATAATCACGCTGCTAATGCTGCTGCTGTTAATAATAATACTACTACTACTACTACCGCTGCTACGGGTCTGAAAAGATCAGAGTCTGCAACGGCAGAAATTAAGAAGATGAGACAATCTTTGCTGCATAAAAGAGAAATGAAAAGGAAAAGAAAAACATTTTTGGTGGATGACGATCGTGTTTTGATCGGTAATAAAGTCAGTGAAGGCCATGTCAACTTTATTATAGCTTATAACATGCTAACTGGTATTCGTGTCGCAGTGTCACGTTGTTCTGGCATAATGAAACCTTTAACTCCGGCAGACTTTAGATTTACGAAGAAGCTTGCCTTTGATTATCACGGAAATGAATTGACCCCTTCTTCTCAGTATGCATTTAAGTTTAAGGACTACTGTCCCGAAGTCTTTAGGGAACTTCGTGCATTATTCGGCTTAGACCCTGCTGATTATTTGGTTTCGTTAACTTCCAAGTACATTTTGAGTGAGTTGAACTCGCCAGGTAAAAGTGGTTCATTTTTTTATTATTCGAGAGATTACAAATATATTATCAAGACCATACATCATTCTGAGCATATTCATCTGAGAAAGCACATACAAGAATACTATAACCATGTAAGAGACAATCCAAACACTTTGATTTGTCAATTTTATGGTTTGCATAGAGTGAAAATGCCTATATCGTTTCAAAATAAAATTAAGCATCGGAAAATTTACTTCCTAGTCATGAATAACTTATTTCCACCACACTTAGACATTCACATTACTTATGATTTAAAAGGTTCCACATGGGGCCGTTTTACCAATTTGGATAAAGAAAGGTTGGCGAAAGATAGATCATATAGGCCTGTGATGAAAGATTTAAATTGGCTTGAAGAAGGTCAGAAAATTAAATTCGGTCCATTGAAGAAGAAGACTTTTTTGACACAGCTGAAAAAAGATGTGGAATTGCTTGCTAAATTGAATACAATGGACTATTCCTTGTTAATTGGCATTCATGACATCAATAAAGCTAAAGAAGACGACTTACAATTGGCGGATACCGCATCTATTGAGGAGCAACCACAGACTCAAGGACCCATAAGAACCGGTACCGGAACGGTAGTACGACATTTTTTTAGAGAGTTTGAAGGTGGAATTCGAGCATCTGATCAATTCAACAATGATGTGGATTTGATTTATTACGTGGGGATAATCGATTTCTTGACTAATTACTCAGTTATGAAGAAATTAGAAACGTTTTGGAGAAGTCTACGCCATGATACCAAGTTGGTGAGTGCCATACCTCCAAGAGACTACGCCAATAGGTTTTACGAATTCATAGAAGATTCTGTAGATCCTCTGCCCCAGAAAAAAACTCAATCGTCGTATAGAGACGACCCTAACCAGAAAAATTATAAAGACTGAGTAGGGCACAGGTAAATAACCTATCGTCTATGTACTCAGTCTAATCTACTTTGATTTAATTTAATTCAAGTTATATAAATCTATTCTTTTCCCTTTAATTTTAATATTTTAATTTCAATCCTTTTCTTATTTTCTTTTTTTGCTTTTTTTTTTTCTTTTTTCCATATTCTCAGGCCACGTCAGGCTTGCATAAGCCACGCTAGCTAATAATTCAGCGAGACCCTATTCCAAACCTAATTGTTCGGAACCATGCCATATCTCTTCCGCAGTGTGTGGCTAAGCGGCTTTAAGAGGATACGAAATGTCAAAAAACGAGAAAATTCGATTATATCTGTACGAACTTTTCTTTGCGCTTACTGCCTGTTTACTTTGCTTTGCCTTCTACTGTTTTTTTTTGCTCGAGGCCGATGGTGAACTGCAACGTTATATAAACTAAAGTGCCAGAATAAAAATAAAGAAAGGCAAAGGGAGACTATCCGTCTTCGAAACAAGTCAAAAGAGCGAAAACTAATGAGCCAACAACAAGGTTACTACCAACAAGGACCCCCACAGCAAGGTTATTATCAACAAGGTCCACCACAACAAGGTTATTATCAACAAGGTCCACCGCAACAGGGTTATCCTCAGCAGCAACCAGTCTATGTCCAACAAGGTCAACCAAAGGAGGAAAGCTGCTTGGACAGTTGTTTAAAATGTTTGTGTTGTTGTTTCTTATTAGAATTGGTATGCGATAACTGATTCGTTTGTTCAAGAAGTGGTCAATATAAAAAACGAAATCACATAGCCTTTCATCTATGCTGCGAAAGACTGTATAATTACTTTTAAGCAAAAATGTATATAATATGATGGGATCGTTACGTTGGAACAAGAATTGACCATCGTTCATCTGTTGTTGAAATAAAATTTGAAGTTATTCGTCGTACTAGTATCCTATCACATGCGGTGTAAGAAATCACATTGTATGAGAAGCAATTATCTAATTTAATGGACGCTGAAGTTCAAGAATTGGTAATGTGACAGGATAATTAATTAACAGCATATAAAATAAAAGAATAATATTTTTATTATATAAAAATATCGATCACTCTTGTGGATTTCTAAATCCTCGAAGAGAACTTTTAATGCATTCTATATGCCTAATAATAAAGTCGCTATCGAAAATATAATATCTATGCTTATCTATATTGAGAAATGGATGAAATTTGAGATAATTGTTGGGATTCCATTGTTGACAAAGGCTATGATATTAGGTGTAAAGAATATACTGGAAGTTCTCCTCGATGATATAGGAATCCTCGAAATGGAATCTATATTTCTACATA
>ERZ794946.72-NODE-72-length-64313-cov-108.660525_pt1 | contig 64313 bp, 39 predicted proteins | sample MGYA00433072_ERZ794946 | MGnify/ENA primary metagenome ERZ794946 (study PRJEB30137, sample SAMN04331413) | food metagenome | isolation source: Y3 must sample point D1 replicate A | place: Australia: South Australia | collected 2014 ...
TACGCACACGTATGCTAAAGTATATATTACTTCACTCCATTGCGCCCCATGACCCAGTCCTCATTTCCATCAATAGTAACTGAGTTCGGATCACTACACACGGAAATGGCCTCACTGGTTTTTACCCTTCCCATTTACCTATAATCCTCATGATTATCCATACATTAATGTCTATAGTTGATTATAGATCCTCAATGATCATAAAAATAATTTTTAGTTTACGCGTTATGACAATTTTATGTAGATATCCACCACTTATTTTTATGTAGACTAATATAAAATCCACCTAATAATCACCGTTAAACTCAGCTAAACGTAAAAAAGAACTATTCAGCATTAAGAAAATGTGAGCATACTATATATTAATATAAATGATATATCATAAACATAAGCGTATCCAATTTTGACATATCCTTCACGAATATTGTTAGATAACTCTGAACTGTGCATCCACTCGCTAGGATCACGTTCGAATCCTTAAGTAAAACACATTCCGAACGCTATTCCAGAAAGTAGTCCAGCCGCTTGTTAACTCTCCGACAGTTATATCAAAAAAGGCTAAATATAGGAGGCATTATGGCTTTGTTACGCTTGCACTTGAAAAAGCTGAATTTTTATTTGTCGAATCTTCCAGTAAATTTCTCTTTGAGTGGTTGTAATATTCATATGTATGCTTTGAAAGGCTATTGTCAAAGGAATTTTTTGCGCCTAGTGCAACTAGTGCATATATTAACTCTTCTGAGACGAAGTCGTTGCTAAAATCCTTTTGTAAGAAATGAAATAGAAAGGACTGCCTGTAAATAGAAAGATAATATGAGGTATATTGCCACGCAAAGAAAGGACATATTGAATCATATAGATTATGATTGAGGAATGATCTTGGAAATCGATCAAAAAATAAAAAACTCACAGTTATCTCTAACATAACTTTGATCCTTACTCGTGATATTGGAAGCTTGGCGGTGTCTTTAATGATACCGCTTGACTTGGCCGAGCACTTACTATAGACACTAGTAGGTCCAAATATCATTGAAGATTTATGACCTTTTGTTGCTACTATTTCACATTTGAACTCATCAAACAAGTAGGAATGCGAAAGGATCTGTCCATTTTCCCTCTGCTCATTGTTCCCTTGTAATTCATCAACGATATTACTTATCTCAGCTGAGGTCTCTGGGGATTCCTTTAGCACTTTTAAATAGCATTTTAACTCTCGTATTTTTCTTCCATATGGTGGATCTTTTTAACGGAAAAGCGTTTTATTCTCTGACCTTCATAGGATGTAAGTAGTCTATTTCTTTTTTTTGTACAGTCCAGAAATCGCTCCTTTAAATCATATTTGATCTGAGAGAAGTTAGTGATATGAAATATCAATACATAGTATCTTATTTAGATTACGCATACCTTTTTTTTTCTGCAATTGAGGCAGGATTTATTCCTACATAGTACTGCTTTTTACATTGTATTGTTTTTTTTTGTTTTTCTTTTCTCTGTTGTCGTTAAATGCATGATGATCCCCAATAACTAACCAAAACTTTAAAAGATTTTTTTAGTATCTTTTGGTGTGTTTATTTACCTGCAATTTGTATACTTTTTTTCTCATCCTAGCTCGGCATGTAGACTTTACATATCTCGACCTGTATGAATTGTCGGTCTTGATAAGACATTCTAAAGAAAACAACACCATACTCGAACTCATGTAATAGTATATATGACTCGAGAAGAAATCAGTACATTTTTTCAGTCGCTTATGCTAAATGTCAGTGATTTTTTAATCAGTTTTTGAATCGACTACTACAGGGTATTGCGCATCCCGATTATTTGATTTCTAGTTACAAATCAACCTGTCAACAAAGAATGAGGAAATTTAAATATATATATATATTTCGGTGTGCGTTTGTGTGGAGATAAATGACTTCCCTTGACAAATTTAAAAGAAATCTCTTTTTAGAAGCATTGTATTGTAATTCCGGGTCAACAAAGTGAATTCATGATAATTTTGGCATTGTAATTTTAGCCATGTAGGGCGTAAAGGTCGAATCTTTAAATTATACCGATATCTTTATCTTGTAATGTTGACGGAAAGAGGGCAGAAAGCCATATGGCTAGGTTAGTTCCAAGAGAAGAGAGCTTCTCACAAAATTCTGCAAAAGCAGTAAGAGGAGAGTTGCTGCTTCATCAAACAAACGTGCGCTGTTTGACTTTCACATGACGACAAGGAGATAAAATATCGCGTGTTATACAGGAATAGCTGCTTTGGCAGGGAGTCAAGCCCGACTCCTAAAGAGTCTCTTCGCGGTATCTTCCTTATTCGAAGACAAGGAATATAGAGCAATGAATCTTCGGTGCTTGGATATGATGTTGTTACTGTTACGATATCTTAAATTCGGGATTAGAATTCTGGATGATAAATGGACCTGTCCTTCAGAATAGCAAAAAAGAGAATCGAGACAACGACAGGAAATACATTGTTTTAAGAACGATAGGAGATTCATGTCTATAAATTGCCTAGATTTTTCCAAGGTACTGCGTAATGTTTCTTCTGTTGGCAGCAGATCGTAAATGACATCGTAGTATAAACCGACAACGCTTGATCTATATGTAAAACCTGACGCAGTTTGATCGAAAAATGATGTTGAAGAATTTAAAAGAGTTGAAAAAGTTATCCGTGAAGTTGATATTGGTATGGATCTGTATGAGTCATCGAAGCTAATCAAGTTGGATAATCATTTTGGTATTAAATTGTACATTAAAGAACAAAGTTCGGGATTCAGCTCGCCTTCATTCAAAATTCTTGGGGCGTCTTGAGGTGTATTTTGCTGTTTGATTGGAAGATTTAGCCTGCCATTACCTAAAACTTCCTTGGATACATTGAAGCAAATTGTCAAATTCCAACACCCGTCTTTGATGCTAGCGGCTGTTACAGATGGTAATGATGGTAGAGCAGTTGCATACATGGCAAAAATCCTAGGCTTAAAGTCTACAATATTTACTCCATGGAATGTTCTAGAACAGAGCGTGAGAACATCAGATCAGAAAAGGGAGCAGAAGTTATCAAAATTAAAGGTAACTATGATTATGCAATAAAAAGTTCTTTAGAGTTTTGTAGTAGCGATCCGACAAAAAAATCAACTTATTCAAGATTTTTCATTCATAGGTTATGATGAAATTCCTAACTGGATTTCTTATGGTTACACTACCTTGTGTAGCGAAATACCATTCGATCCTGCGGTAATATTTGTCCCTTGTGGGGCTGATTCTTTTGCTCAAGGAGTGATAACATATTACAGGTCGCATAAATCGAATACGAAAGTCTTCTCGGTTGAACCAGATACCGCTTACACTGTCAATAAGTCATTGGTGTTACAAAAGGCTTCATCTGATCTAGGAACCTCTAGAACAATCATGGATGAGTTGAACTGTCCGAGGATTTCAGCAACAGCATTTCTTCTACTACAGAAAGGGGCCATCTATTTCCTGTTTAGTTTCCGATGAAGATTGTATGCAAGCAATTAAAACACTAGGCTCGCTAGGAGTAAATTCAAGTCCATGCGGAGCTGTTACGTAAGCCACGTTTATTAGATTCATTGATAAACTGAAAAACATGGGTGAGTTAAAAGTAGGTGGTAAATTTGTGTTGTTGTCTACGGAAGCTATAGGTTATCAAGGAATCTTTAACTATGGGTATTGCTGACGGCTTTGTATCGGGCTTTTGAAAAATACGATATTTCAGAGCCATATGCGCAAAAATATATGTACAACTTCTACTTTGTTGTTTCAAAATTATCCAACTAGTTGTTTTGTAGTTGAAAAAAAACGAGTATTAGCGTTCTTCTTGGCCCTTATCTTATTCTTTATTTTGCCAGCTAAGGTTATTTAAGTTGAAAGATATACATAACGTCATATAAAGTAATCTCTTTTTCAAAATGTTAATTGAAGCGATACGCAGACGATGATGAATAAAATCATGTGAGTATAATTTTCCTTATAACCTTTTTTACACGACAAAACCACCGATGATGTTCTGACCTACACTTTCATAATTGCATCCGTTCACCGAGATGCATAGCACCATACGTACTTAGAGTAACCATAGCTATTTACAATAGGTAACAATATACATAGTCTATGGTAGCAGAGTGCGTACGGGCTCTTCGGTTACTGACGTAATCATATTATTTCTTAAACACCAGTGGTTATTTTGCTGCATCTCTATTACGGTATTCTTTTTATTGCTAGCATTTAGCCGCGGAGTGAGATCACATGTCATATTGATATGCCTTTCTCTACTGAATGAAATCGAACTAAAAAATCTGTAGTGTCAAGCTCAAGCCTGGTTCACAAATATTATATTCAGGAACGCAAGTAGATAAAGCAGAATCATTTCCGCTGAATAAGTACGATATACGTTTTTTCTATCTTTATACAATACAAAATTATTACTTTTCTAAATACAATGACTTCATTATGCAGTGTCATTGAAATGCATTCACAATATGGTAAGCCTCTTTATTACAATCAGACATACAGAAAAAAGAAAGATTATCTGCTTCATCATCCATAATATGATACAGCTAGAAAATTGAACCATATATTAACTGGGCAAACATTGGACTACTAGATGGTTGTCTACTCCAGCCTGCCTAAGACAAGCTATAGTCAAAAATTTCATTCATTTCTCAAACAACATTGCTTGGAAATCCAAAAAAAAAAGGAAAAAAAATCAGATTTGTAAAGGATTCAAAGAAATTTCTTCTGCGAGACGTTCAAAGCCTAACTCAAAATCCCTTTTTAAATCTTCAAATTCTTCGAGACCCACTTGTATTCTTAGTGCAAAACCTTTGTAAGGCCATGTTGAAGCTTTTCTAGCCACCCCATGAAAATCCCAATTGCAAAACTTTCATCCCTTCTACCATTTTCTCCAGACCAGCTCTTGTGAACCCATTTTTAAGGACAATGGAAAATAAGCCTGAAGAACCTTTGTAGTCACGAACCCAGTATTCATGTCCGGGACAATCTTCAAAGGCGGGGTGAAGCACTTTTTCAACCTCATCTCGATTTCCGAGCCAAGCAGCCAAATCCAGGGCTTTTCTTTCTACCTCTTTCAATCTTAAGTGCAATGTACGCATTCCTCGCAATGCTAATTGACAGTCCTCGGCACCTGGTAACATTGCCATTGCATCATAAGTTGACCGTAATAGCGGCCAACATTCTTCATTTGCGGAGGCCAGACCAATAAGAAGATCTGAATGACCACCCAAATATTTTGTCCCAGCTTCTACCGAAATATCGATACCATGCGCATGAGCATCAAAAAAGAGTGGCGTTGCCCATGTGTTGTCTAGAATTGTCTTTATCCCATGCTTTTTGGCAACAGAGACCAAAGCTGGAATATCCTGTACTTCCATGGTCCCAGAACCCGGGCTTTCGAGGAAAATGACGGTTGTATTTGGCTTAACTAGTTTTTCTATATCCTTCCCTATTGATGGGTCATAATAATCCGTTTCAACACCGAACTTGGCCAATAAACCATCACATAGCATACGTGTTGGCACGTAGACACTATCAGTCATCAAGATATGATCACCAGCTTTCGAAAGGGCCAATAGCGCCAAAGAGATAGAACCAAGCCCAGAAGCTGATAGCACTGTCCCAGCACCGCCGGTTAAATGCGTCCAGGCATTTTCTAAATTGTCAATAGTTGGAGAACCTGCTGTCCCGTAAAATCTTCCTTTCCTTTGTTCTAAATCACTAAGTTTTTTAAGAATGATGGTTGACCCCTTATACAAAGGTGGATTAACAAAGCCACTTTGTTCATCTGGATTACGTCCAATAACAGACAGTTGCGTAGTAATACCAAACTTCGATAACTCGGTACGATCAATCATTGTAGTGAATATTTTGGTTTTTGCTGGAATTTTATATTCACAGTTTCGAAACACGTTAAGTATTTTTTCATTGTGGTGTCCCAACACTAGAGCAGTCTTTCTTTTTATATGTCCTTGTCTTCTATATTTTTATCAAGGAATATTTAGCACTGATGAGCAAATTGGCACTTTCAACATTATTTGGATGCTACGGCGCCTTACAATTGAGTTGATTATACGGAATTTGAATGCCGAAAAAGAACGTTAAAAAAATATACTCAAAACAAGAGGCGACAATAAAATCGTTATCAATTTTTTTATCACTTTATGAATGTTAGATACGGATTGAAAAAAAATGCTTATCTTTCCGATCTTGATTGCCTTTTTTATTTTCGAGAATAATTCTTTTTTTCAGGTTCATGGCACATTTTTCAGGAAAACTTGGGTTCACCTCGAGCGTGAATATGGTGTGCTAAACTTTAAAAATTTCAGAACAAAGAGACTCTCCAGTTTCATCAGGAGCCTTTTGGAGTAAAAGGACGTTCACTCTTGCCAAGTAAAAAAAACGGTTATGCCATAATCTTAATCAAGCTACACGCAACATTCAAGAGACCAGTGGCTGAGTCACAATATTCTCGGAAGCTAAATCTTAAATCCGGGCTGGTGTAAGTTGTTGGTGAGTAATGGTGGAAAGTTTGGAACTTTTCTCATACGACAATTTTTGAACACGCAATGCCTATGTATACGCCTTGCGCCTAATAGTGCTCCCTATGTGTCGATCTGACCCATAGTATCGCAGTTTCTAATTTTGTGATAGAGGTTCTGGTTATAAGCAAGAAAAGTTTATACTGCTGGGCGCCGCCTAGCATCATTGTCTGCTTTCCAAAGGCATGGAAGGCGGCGGCAGTGTAATATTACCGCGTTATCGCAGACCTAGGGAGAATGTAATTTCTCACGTGTTCCTTTAGCAGCATATTTTTTACTTTTTAAAATAGAAAACAATGAGCCGGCATACCTATGACCTGCGCTCCACCTCATATGGAAACTGAAAGTACGTTTTTTTCTCTCTATATAACACAACTCAGCATCTTAGTCTTTAAAAATGGTTATTCATGGAATGATCAATAATGCACTTAACTGGTGAGGCTACTTTAAGGTCAATTAAGTTAGTAACGTTTCTTTTCATGTTTTCACTCGCCCTCTCTTTTAAATGATTCTTTTGTACTCTATAATTCATTAAAAGATGTTCCTCTTCTTTTTATTCGGAGATATTTTGGTAAATTTACTACAGTTTCCTTTCAGAAGATAGCGATGCCGTACGGCACAGGCGGTGTACATCTATGAGAAATTTGCAGATTAGCCTAGGCCTCTATTGCACTTATGTATATATATCTGACGTGAAAGTTCAGCGCAACAAGGAATGAAGGCAACGTGTCATTCAAATACAGTGGGAAGTCTACACTAATAGCTATGCGGTTTAAATTGCTTAGAATCCATAGCATTGTGGCACTATTAACGAGAGGTAGAGATTGGTATTGAAGGTACACATAACTCGATACTTTCCACCTTTCTCATCAGGAAATATTATTATTACTGTATATACTTTTATGCAAATCCAATTGCCCTGTTAAAAGTCACTATGGGTTGCCGGTATCAATTCTAGTATACACATGGTAATAAATCCGTAGAAGGGCCGACATGTACTACATTCTGTATATATCTCAAGCGTTAAGTGATATAACGATCGTGTTCTTATTTCGCATAAAGTTGTCAAGACCATGAGACAGGTCCTATAGAGGTAGTTTTGTTGATATTTGGGTATTTTCTCTTTTTCAAATCTTTTACCTTTATTTTGCATATTGTACATTCTCATAATAGGGACAAGAATATCCCAAGACAGAAATACGAAGCTAGCAGGTAAAGTACATAAAAACTTACACTAGCGTCAAGAATAACGTGCATTTAATTTTTTTTTTTTTTGGAACTCCTATATACGTAGACTAGAATATGCATAAAGAACTTTAAATATCTAGAACTCACGTTATGATATATTCTTACAGGCCATAAAAAAAATCAAGTCTTGTTTGTATAATCATTAGTTACCGGTGTAAGAAATTGCTGTATTTGTCATATTTGTTAGCTGCTTCCCTTCATTAAGCGATAATATTTCGGACATTATAACGGCATCATTGGCTATGATATACACGAAATACAACCAGCTTCGGTAAAGTATGTATTATTTAGTGATACAGGGCAAAACATGCATGAGAATATGAAGATTTTATTGTGTTGGTAAATTTGAAAGTATTCATATAGAGTATGATTAGGGGTTATTAACATATAAACACCAATGCAAAGCGCCATACAAGTCAGAATATGTCGATTTTTTAAATTAGAGCATTATTCCGCGGACAACACGCAATTAGAGAGACACAGTCTGATAATAAAGTACAAGAAGGGCACACTCCGGTAGTAGAATTCTTTCTTTGCGCGTGAAATATTTGAAACTAATCATTGTATGCCATTCGTTTTCTTATTATCATATATATTTTTCGGTCGCTAAGTTTCCGTCAAAAAAATTTGACTCAATAGTCATCTCCTCTTTCCTTTTTCGAAACTATCAGAAGTGACCATTACTACTAAGATTTGTAATTTAAGATTAAATAAATTCTTCCAGAAAATTTTTCTTGCATGATTGTGCATACGCTTCTCTCGACTGTTTGTTTGGTCTCCTTGTAATATTACGATTATTTTTACTTCCGTTTTATATGTTTCATTATCCTATTACATCACCAACCCTTGAATTTCGCTTCCATTAGATTTGATGACTGTTTCTCATACCTAATGTCATTTTCTTACACTGTATGTGATAATGTACTAGTAACACGATACTACTAAACAGATGATATTTTAGAGTTTCATTCCAACAACTTCAATGCTTCCAATTTATTTCCCCTCATGATAAAACAAGATCTCAGCTTCATTGTATTTGCCTTCTTTTTTTCTTCGAAGCCATTACGTGCGCATTGACGCTGCACTGTCCAAAAAAAACCTTAATTCTAATTTGATTGATTTTCCTTTCCCTTGTTTTTTGCAACTCCATGTATTAATAAAAGAAAAGCCAGGGTATCTTCTGTGAGTAAACTAACGTTTCATACCTTCTGTACGTATTAAGAAATATAATTTCTTCTGTAGCTTGGCATATACTGCAACAAGTCCGTAATTTGTCTTCTATTTGAACTTCTAGCAGCTGAAGATTCTACAAAAGTTTTTCTTTTGCCTTTCGGAATTACGCTTTTGAGGTAAGTAGGTTTCTATGTAAGTGACCTTATTCAGATTCAGAAGAACACTTTGTAGTTTAAAGCTTCTTTTAAAATTTCTAATGCCACTAAACTCTCTATCGGTTGCGCCATAGTCGAGTTTTATTTTACCATTACGTTTTTCTTCCTTTCTTTTTCAATTCAACCAATAAAGCCTCCTGCAACTTTCCTGTATTTCAAAGTTTCGATGTAGGCTTGGTGGTGAACATCAAGATGAGTGAATTGAAAATAAAAATCTCAATCAAACCCATTGAAGCTTTTGCAATTCTAATTAAACGTGCACAGATCTTTTCCATCACGCTAACACATGATAAAAACTTCGTGTAGATCTTTTCGATGAAGAAATCAAATATTGAGAAGAGTGCGTATATAATCAATTAAGAAAAGTAACAAAGGTTGACGTGACTTTACTATAAGTGTATAATACCACTTAGACCGGAATGTCATCTTCCCGGTACTATTGATTGAAGTTTTTGCCTACTGAGTCTGTTTTAATCTTGAACAGCCAAAAATAATCCAATTGTCAATGAGCAGGTTGATTTTTATTACGCTAGTCTTGATGGACATTGTTTTGGCTTTAGACATCATAGAAAAGAGCAAAACAGTTACTGTCTCGACGAATTACCATGAAAAGCTCACCATCGAAAAAGATGTTTATTTAAGTCTCGTAGGTAGCTTTCACAACTTCTATTCTGATATGAAAGTAAACGGTGGTCTCTGTGTGTGTACGGATGATTCATCTATTAGAAAGAAAAAACAATAGTGCAGTAGGAAATTTTGAGAATCATTTTAATACCCTTATGGGTTTGTAAAGGAACACCGTTTGGAATTCTTATATGGGAAGGAGAAACCTTCAAGAAAATGGGAAATATAAGTAGGAGAGGTACTCATTTTTCTTCTAGTAGCTCCCAAAGTTTAGCAATTTCATTTTCAGTAATTCCTGCAATTTGCTGACGCAGGTTATCTGCAGTTCGGCAAAGAGCATGGAAGGTACCATAATAAATACCGATATTATTGCAGCTGAATCAGATCAATTAACCATATATATCTTATCCCACAATTTAGCATGATGGGTAATGGATGTCTTTGGGTCTGAAATTACCGCATTTTTTATATCGAAGATTTGAATAACATTTCAGTGGAGGAACAAACTATTGTTTTGTCATCAGAACCAAATGCCATTGTACTAGGATGTTTCGCAGATTTGCCTAGTCGTCAACCTCCAGTACATCGTTAAAAATCAGAAATTGCAAGACATCAACTTGGTTCCATGATAATAATCTAAAAATCAAGTCAATTCAAAATGGAATATTAGCTGTGACAACCATTGGCAGGAAGTACATTTTAGACTTTGGGCCTGGATATACAAGGGATCATTTTTTCATGGCTAATACTCCAGTGACCACTCAACTGTGGCAAAGCGGTAGGCCAAATTAATGCCGAAGTATTACGTACTACGAAAGTTAAGACTATGCTCTTTGCATATTCAGGTTGCCTTGCCCCTCAATGCATACCTGATATTAGTAGTTTCAAGGCGCTTCCATTCCGTGACACTGAGAGTCGGTTTACTACCGACTCTTCCGTAATCTCGAGCCGTTTTTCAAGTAGCTTTACGAGTAGTTCGAGCAAAATTATTATTATCACTTCTATTTTTTCCTCAAAAATGGATAACGAACATGTAGGTGCCTCTCTAATTGTTTCTTTGAGCATGGCTAGTCTAATCTTAACTAATGTGTTCAGTTTTAGCTCTACTAGCTATTCCTCGCAACCATCTGATTATATTGCATGCTCCCCCAGTGGTATTGATGACCAACCTGTGGCTGAACCTTCTGGATACACACCTGTTGGCTCCTCATCTCCACATTCTGGTTGTATTACTTCTGGTTTGGATGCAATAGGTTACCAATCTTCACTTAATGAAGGCCAATCGACGAATGCATCTTCCAGATTCGTCACAAAAGTTTACAGTCATTCTGCCTTAACTCATATAATTTTACATTTACTCAGTATCCTTCAGAAGTTTTACCTACAAGTAAGCACCATTTCTTAAACGATGCTATTACTGGGTTTGGCGAGATTACACTCTATTCAATAAGCAGTAGTAGGCAGTATTCCAGGAATCCTGCCTGTATTTCAAGCAAACTTACTGTACTTTCTTTAACCACCACTATTACACAATCAGCAAGTGACTTGATTAGTCAATCCATAAAATACATATTTTCTGTTTCATCTGGAAATAATACACAATTGACCAGTAAGGAAGCACTAAATACATTTTTTGATTCCTCAGCTAGCACAAAACTTACAATTCAAATACTTATAAGCCATCTTTACATCGATTGTATAGTGAAAGTGCAACTAGAACTCCATTTTGTGAGCTTCTCGATGATGAGCTTTTCAGACAGCAGCAAATCTAAAGGCCATTAACTAAATCAAGTTTCAGTGCCACTATCCTCACTTTGAGCTCTAAAATTGCATTTAGAGGACACTTCCTTATCTCGTTCTCGATTCAAAGGCCTTCTGAAAACTTCAGTAATGTCTGTATGCAAACAAGTAACCTGACTCCAACACTTCTGGATTTTAGCACTGCAGCCCAAAACAGTGCACCCAAGGAAACTTTAAATTCTATTTAATTTTCGGATGCGTTTAGTCAATTTTCTACTAATACCGCCACTCCTAATATAAGTGGTTCTTCCAGTCAAATTTTCAATCATGCTTCTCCCAATCTTGTAAGTAATGTTATCGTACAATGGAAAAGTGCATCAGTCCGTCTATCGTCATTCACATTCACACCAGCATTTTCTAGCGGTGTTAGTACTGTAACATTACGATAACGTCACTCAATATTTATTGAACACATTAGATGCAGAATACTTTACCCGTGGTTCATCTAGCTTCTTCGAAAGCGACAGTAGCAAATCTGAACCTCAATCCACGGGCGTTTTAGTTGCTTCTAGCCAATTCTCAAATGATTCCTTCATAACCTATTTGGACCAGGTATTCACTAGTACCACAACTCCAGTCAGTGCTTTTAGTAAATTTTCGCATACCCCCACTATTGGTACCTCAACTACTGTAGCTAGTAAAACTTCTGATATATTCAATTCATCATCTCTCAGCATTGTTAGAACGGTTGCGCACAAATAGCAGTACTCAACATGTATCTAGCACATTAGCCACAGAATACTTAGCCGCTGATTCATCTATTTTGTTCGAAAGTAAAGATAGCAGGTTTGCATTACAACCAACTTACACAAATCACAAGTATTTTTGGCGATCCCTCAAGCGATTCCCGCCTAATCCGTTCTAATTGGATCTCGACTAATATCACAACTTTAGCAAGCTCCATCAGCAAAATTGCACATATCATTGCAACCAAATCTTTGATTGATTCACCGACCAGCATTCAAACGGACACTGTTATTGTAGTATTTATTAGCTCAAGGGCTGTCACCCCTATAAACTCTAACATTATTTCTGGCCCATTCTTGAGTACTTATTTCCTCTTCTCAGGATACAAGATCTTGTACATTAGTTCCCTTTGTCTTATCCGACTTGTTCGCAATTCTTTAGGCTCAATGGCTAGCTCTAGCCAATTGTCTGCTCAACCTGCTTATACTACCTTAAACGATTTTACTCCGGCCAATCCTCCTGTGCAATTGTCAGACAGTTTGATTCTGTCAGTCATATTCTGACCTACAATTTGACGCTTTCGCCTTTTAACTCATTGAGCAAAAATAATACCGTCATTACAACACATCCAACAATCGAAAAACTGGCTAGTTCGACCACTAAAATGCTAAGGCATGGTTCTAGAGTGCTTCCCGGGTTTCGGATAAATCAATATATTAACAAAGCGAGCCACTTCACCGTCCTCTTTTGAACCCAAAGCTTCTAATATATTCTTCACTTTAACTACTTTCATGACTATATATAAAGAATGGACAATCGCTTTCACAAGCACATATTTCACCAAGTATCTACACTAAATGTCAACAACGTTAGGATGGTGGAAGAGCAATTAATGATTTTAGTACCCTGGTGTCCATTCTCCAGACCTGGCGCCGTGGATAAAACTACGAAGACGTTTGTGGCATCTTCGTTGTTGGACATCCATACATAAGTCGCTTCTGCTACTGTTAAACATACTTCTGTGCCCATAGCGGATAATAATATATATACAAGGAATATCATCGGGCGTCTAAGTTTTGGCATTGAATTAGTGTTTGGTCTAACTAGAGGTACTGATGTAGCCGTCACACCAGGATTTACCAAAATCGTAATCTCTACCAACAGCACCAGTGCAACTCCGCAGAACACTACAGCCGGGACCAAAACACATGAAAGCGGTTCGCTTCCAGCACCAAAAGCTACATCACCTATTCCCGGAGTTATTCTTTGAGCGCACTTCTTTTTAATAGTACTACTTTCCGGCCATTGAATTATGCCGAGAGCTGACAATTTAGTATATTACTGTATATCTAGTTCATTCTTCAAAATAAAGAATGCATAACCATTTTTTTATGTTTTTTCCGGAATTGGCTAAATTCACAAAAAAAAAGAGCATAAAGCGAATTGAATTGTCTCGCCAAGAAAACGCACTGAGAGGACGATTGATCCTCCAGACAAGATCGGAATTTTTACTTTTCTGTTTTTAACAATCACTCATGTGCATTGCACCTTACACATGGCGTTCCAAAGGCTTACCTGGTGTGTTTTCTTCCATGCGCGATTCCGTGCTCACCGCGGCTTCGCCTATATTCTACCTGTACTCTACACGTTTATTGTTAAACAACCCCGGAATATCTTCCATGCCAGTTGTTTCAGGAACAAAGCCCGTGTTGCAAAAAAAGAATGGCGTGGGGTGGGGTGATTATCTAGACCATGGGATGCAACTAGGAAAGTTAAAACTCACCTAGCAAACTGCTGTAATTTCCGCTTCAGAAAACAAGCTCGACTTTTACCCCACGAAGCCTAACCATCGAAAGTAAGACAAAAATTAGCAACCGAAACAGACGGTTAGAATTTTTCTTCGCTGCAGTAAAAGCATTGGCGCCCAGTATTCTCCTTGCACCTGGTCTTACCTCGAACTTTTCTTTTTACATCTTTTTCATTTTTTTACTTTTACCCCGCATCCTGCAAACCCCGGAAATTTTATTAGGAATAATTTATTTCCCGGTTGGAAATAAACCGGAAAAATGAAGATTTAGACGCTTTTAAGGAGTACGTGTTCCTGTCGTTTATCCACTAAGTATACTGGTTGCCCCTGGCCAGATCTCAGTATAGCAGTGACGCGTGGGTTTCAGGAAGAATGGCAGTCCCCTTTTGTTTTTCCGCATTGTGTGAGCTTCTTATGCCCCTGAACCCCACTATTCTGCCCCTTTGAAACTCCCGCACGTGTGCCCCGTTTGTTGGAAGATAGCGAAATACCTTACTGGAGCAACCAGGAAAAATACTCTGGTTGCAAAAACCAACAAAAGAAAAAATGGAAGACCTAAGAACTATGCATTTTTTTTTAAGGGGTTGATGAAAAGAAAAAGTTTCTTTCTCCCCCCGGATTTTGGTACCTTAGGACCGTTGAGAGGAATAGTAACAAGTGAACGCAACAAAGATTGTTCTCAACTGCTTCTGTTTCCTCCTTTTCTTTAAAGAGGAATATTTCGTATATAAGCAATCGGTTTCACTTCCTTGGGAATATTCTACCGTTCCTTCATCTTGTATTCTTCTCTTTCTCTTAGCGCAATATATAGCAGAAGAGCAATAAGAAACAATTGTGGCTTGCAATACTCAATTAGAATTCTTTTCTTTTAATCAAACTCACCCAAACAACTCAATTAGAATACTGAAAAAATAAGATGGTTCATTTAGGTCCAAAGAAACCACAGGCTAGAAAGGGTTCCATGGCTGATGTGCCCAAGGAATTGATGGATGAAATTCATCAGTTGGAAGATATGTTTACAGTTGACAGCGAGACCTTGAGAAAGGTTGTTAAGCACTTTATCGACGAATTGAATAAAGGTTTGACAAAGAAGGGAGGTAACATTCCAATGATTCCCGGTTGGGTCATGGAATTCCCAACAGGTAAAGAATCTGGTAACTATTTGGCCATTGATTTGGGTGGTACTAACTTAAGAGTCGTGTTGGTCAAGTTGAGCGGTAACCATACCTTTGACACCACTCAATCCAAGTATAAACTACCACATGACATGAGAACCACTAAGCACCAAGAGGAGTTATGGTCCTTTATTGCCGACTCTTTGAAGGACTTTATGGTCGAGCAAGAATTGCTAAACACCAAGGACACCTTACCATTAGGTTTCACCTTCTCGTACCCAGCTTCCCAAAACAAGATTAACGAAGGTATTTTGCAAAGATGGACCAAGGGTTTCGATATTCCAAATGTCGAAGGCCACGATGTCGTCCCATTGCTACAAAACGAAATTTCCAAGAGAGAGTTGCCTATTGAAATTGTAGCATTGATTAATGATACTGTTGGTACTTTAGTTGCCTCATACTACACTGACCCAGAGACTAAGATGGGTGTGATTTTCGGTACTGGTGTCAACGGTGCTTTCTATGATGTTGTTTCCGATATCGAAAAGTTGGAGGGCAAATTAGCAGACGATATTCCAAGTAACTCTCCAATGGCTATCAATTGTGAATATGGTTCCTTCGATAATGAACATTTGGTCTTGCCAAGAACCAAGTACGATGTTGCTGTCGACGAACAATCTCCAAGACCTGGTCAACAAGCTTTTGAAAAGATGACCTCCGGTTACTACTTGGGTGAATTGTTGCGTCTAGTGTTACTTGAATTAAACGAGAAGGGCTTGATGTTGAAGGATCAAGATCTAAGCAAGTTGAAACAACCATACATCATGGATACCTCCTACCCAGCAAGAATCGAGGATGATCCATTTGAAAACTTGGAAGATACTGATGACATCTTCCAAAAGGACTTTGGTGTCAAGACCACTCTGCCAGAACGTAAGTTGATTAGAAGACTTTGTGAATTGATCGGTACCAGAGCTGCTAGATTAGCTGTTTGTGGTATTGCCGCTATTTGCCAAAAGAGAGGTTACAAGACTGGTCACATTGCCGCTGACGGTTCTGTCTATAACAAATACCCAGGTTTCAAGGAAGCCGCCGCTAAGGGTTTGAGAGATATCTATGGATGGACTGGTGACGCAAGCAACGATCCAATTACGATTGTTCCAGCTGAGGATGGTTCCGGTGCAGGTGCTGCTGTTATTGCTGCATTGTCCGAAAAAAGAATTGCCGAAGGTAAGTCTCTTGGTATCATTGGCGCTTAATGAAAAAAATGTAATGAAATATAAATGTGTTTTTCCCTCCCTTAATATTATTATTCTTATGAGTGATGCCCTTATGTTTTTTTTGCGGTCTAGTATATGTAAATATAGACACACACATATATATATATTTATGTGTATAATCCTAGCTAATAAACATTTTTAGATTGTTATTAGTATAATTTTTTCCACTTACTTTGTTCTCCGGGAGAGAAAAAGTTGTTTATTTTGTAGTAATTTTGTGCACATATTATATATACAAATATTACACAATATTTTCAATACTTATGGCATAATCCATTGCTTTTTCGATAATGTTTGTCTTTTGGTCTTCTTCATGCATCATTTCATCTTCGTAATCAGCTTTCTCCTTTGATTGGTTATTGAAGTAAACTTTCGAGTTGACAATAGGCCAGTTTCTCTCTAGTGCAAATTTTTCAGTTTCTTTTTCGTTGTTGAAAAAGAGCAAAGCCTTTATGTTGGAGAGAGGGAGAAAGTCGTAGGATAGCTCGGTATTTTTAGCAATTTCGTCTCTTATAGCTGATTTTAGGATATCGGTAAAAGAGTCGAATTCTGATATATTCTGCGACCCAGATTGCAGAAGATCCCATGCTTTCTGGTACGACCCTTCCATGAGCCATCTGTCTAGTTTGATAGGGTAAGACAAAAGTGAATCGTCTTCCAAGTTCTTGATATGTTTATCTAGATACTGCAATTCCGAGTGAAACTTGGTTGTGTTATTCTGAGACAATAAGTTCAACAAATACAGACTTATCAGCTTCGATTTCTTGTCAGATTCAGATAATTTATGATTGTTGCTAAAGTAGTAAGGCTTCAATTGGTTGAAGTAATTCTCGAAGCTGTCAAAATTGAAAGTTTGGATGCTAGCAAGGGCACCTACTTCCAGGATCCTTTTAGTAATCATCAAATCATTCAAATAGATGTCATTTTGAATGGATAAGTCAGGTATTAAAAGGTTATTCTTGATAAGTTCGATCTTGATAGGGGGCAAGAGCTTCTCACACGCGGCATAATCGCCGTTTTCAAAGGCTATGCTTAACGACTTGGTCAATTCGGCTAACGAGGGCATTACGATGGCTTCTTATCTCACTTCAATAGTACTTTCCACCGGTTATACTTCCGGCTTTTCCCTATTAATACAAGCTACAATTTCAATGGGTGGCAAATAATGTGTAGAATAGAAAATAAGCCGACAGGGTAATAAAGAAAATTTTTAGAAAAAAAAGGTTAGATGGCTTATTTAAGTTACAGGCTAGCGAAAAAAGGAACTTCAGGGCAAGTAAAGTGTTTGATTGGGCACTAGCATGGCTTATAAAGGCGAGCAATTGTCGAAACTAATTAATGTTGTACGGACTATTGCTGTCTTCTCGTGGTAAATGCGTGTTCCAGGTCGAATACTACTTGCACACAGGCGAGCGGGGCCCCATAAAAGTGTTGCCGATTTGTTAAGTTGTCTTTTCGGTTTTTCTACTCTGTTATTCCTTACTTCCCTTTTTAAGAACTCTTTTTATCCTTCATTTAGGATCTTGCACGTTTCCGCCTCATCACTTGAATTAAAACATGTCTCTGTCAGTAAACCTTGGCGTTTCTATTGTTCTTCATAGTTCAACTTTTATTATTACCCGCCCTGCGCGTTTACATTTTTCCAGCAACAGCCAGCGAAAAATTAGAAAATCTGGTTGTTGACACCTCAAGAACAAGGGCAATTAGCCTCAGCGTCGAATATAGATCATATTAGAATACCTATAGCTCCATCAAAAGAAATACACAATGGTGGTTTTGGCTGCTTCTATCACTACGCGTCAGGGGAAACCTCTCTTGTCCAGGCAATTCAAAGATCTGTCCAAGGATCGAGTCCTAGAGTTGCTGTCCAATTTCCAGAACCTAGTCTCCGAGATCTCGTCAGACCACACATTTGTCGAGGACAAGCACGTCCGCTACGTGTATAGGCCCTTTGATAACTACTACATTATTCTTATCACAAACCGCCAGTCCAATATTATCAAGGATTTGGCCACATTAAATCTGTTTTCACAGACGATCAACTCCTACTTGTCTAGTTTCCAAGACCAAGAGATTTTTCACAATGCCTTTGAGATCTTGTCCTCGTTCGACGAAATCGTGTCAATGGGCGGGTACAAAGAGAACTTGTCCTTTACTCAAGTGCAAACATACTTGTCTATGGAGTCGCACGAAGAAAGAATCCAGGAAATTATTGAGCGTAATAAAGAGATCGAAGCTACTGAGGAGAGGAAGCGCCGTGCTAAGGAAATTGCTAGAAAAGAACATGAAAGGAAACACGGGTTTATGTCTTCAAATGGCGATTACGACGGCGCCAATAGGTTCATGGGAAGTAAAGATCCTAACGTTACAAACGCCATCAACAGTTACTACTCCCATGCTTCTCCTGCAGCACAACAGTCTTATCTACAAAGTTCCCATGCCGCTGCTGCTGAGGTGGCCCCAGTGGCCTCCCCAATGGCTACGTCTCAGCGTGCGGGACATTCTGCTACTGGCGGTATGAAATTGGGTGGTGGTGCCGGAAGAAGAGCGGGTGCCGCACCACGGCCAAGTGCAATTTCTTCAGCCTCTTCTGGCACTCCACCTCCTCCGGAGGAGGATGTCCCAGAGAACAATGGTATTTTGATCTCTATCAAGGAGGTAATCAATGCAGAATTCTCCAGAGATGGTACCATTCACTCTTCTGAATTGAAAGGTGTTTTAGAACTAAGAATTAATGACCATGACTTATCTCACTCGAACCTAAAACTAGCTGATTCTATTGACGTTCGCGATAAATCCTTCCAGTTTAAGACCCATCCAAACATAGATAAACAATCGTTCCTATCCACTAAACTTATCTCCCTGCGTGATAAATCTAAGGCTTTCCCAGCCAACGACCAAAGCCTGGGTGTTCTAAGATGGCGTAAAGTCGCTCCCGCAGAAGATGACTCATTAATTCCATTAACTCTAACTACATGGGTTTCCCCCTCCGAATCACAACAGGGCTTTGATGTCATTATTGAGTATGAGAGCGTCCTGGAAACAGAACTCGCTGATGTGATCTTCACCATTCCAGTTTTCCCTCAGGAGCCAGTAGACATAAATACAGAGTCTTCTACATGCTCTGACGCTGAAGTTGTCAACATGGACCAAGAAATGGGAACCTCCATTAAGATTAGCAAAATTGCTGCCAACGATGCAGGTGCGCTAGCATTCACTATCGAAGCTCCATATGAAGATGCATTGTACCCAATGACCGTTTCCTTCCAAGAGTCCACGAGGGATAAATTAGCTAAGAGTTTCACCGGTATGGCCATACAATCTGTTGTCATGGCCAATGACCACGATCAAGAGCTCCCTTACGACGTCATCACCTCTTTGAAATCAGATGAATATCTTGTCCAATAGTACGTTACATTCACATATAAAATACTTAAGTTATATACACAAACTAAATAAATAAAAATCGAGGTATCTTTTCTTTCGTCCTTCTATATATATAGTTTAACTTACTCTTATTCTTTATTATTTTTCCTTTTAGGGTTACCCGTCAATCCTTTTTATTAAAGATGTTCCAGCTTCTTGGTTTAGAATTTGCCACCTTAAATACGTACCCACATAGTAAAGTACAGCTAAGTTAAGAAAGGGGATAAGCAGCAGGAATCCTTCATCTTCCGCCGAAAACAACATAAAAACCCACACGAATGAATCACGATCCTTTCAGTTGGGGCAGGCCCGCAGACTCTACTTATGGTGCTTACAATACACAAATTGCGAACGCAGGCGCCTCTCCCATGGTTAATACACAGCAACCAATAGTAACAGGTACTTCCGTCATATCAATGAAATATGATAATGGGGTTATCATTGCAGCAGATAATTTAGGTTCATATGGCTCTCTTCTAAGATTCAATGGCGTGGAGAGGCTTATTCCCGTGGGTGATAACACCGTTGTGGGCATTTCAGGTGATATTTCTGATATGCAACACATTGAGAGATTATTGAAAGATCTAGTCACTGAAAATGCGTATGACAATCCTCTAGCGGATGCTGAAGAAGCGCTCGAACCCAGCTATATTTTTGAATATCTAGCTACCGTCATGTACCAGCGAAGATCAAAGATGAATCCACTTTGGAATGCCATCATTGTTGCTGGTGTACAGTCTAATGGTGATCAATTCCTAAGATACGTAAATCTTCTAGGTGTTACGTATTCGTCTCCCACCTTGGCCACAGGTTTTGGGGCACACATGGCAAACCCACTGTTAAGGAAAGTTGTAGATCGAGAATCTGATATTCCAAAGACCACTGTACAGGTTGCTGAAGAGGCGATCGTAAATGCAATGAGAGTTCTTTATTATAGAGATGCCCGTTCTTCTAGAAACTTCTCACTGGCCATAATTGATAAGAACACAGGTTTAACTTTCAAGAAAAACTTGCAAGTTGAAAACATGAAATGGGACTTCGCCAAGGATATTAAAGGCTACGGTACTCAAAAAATTTAGAAGAGTTTTATCCCACCTTCATTAAATACTCATTTTATTTTTATTTTTCAATTCATAATATCATCACTCTTCTCTCTTCCTAAGTAACTACGTTTTTACATAGATATAATGATATGTGTAAAGAAACTATAAAATAACAAAAAAAAATCATAATATTACTGCATCTATCCTTCACCATGCACCACCGCTATTTATGCTCTCCAATTCATGCTCGTTAATAGGTTTGTACCGAAACCTAGCAGGTAGCTCGAAAATGGAAGCAAGCTCATCTTTTTGCAATGGCCTGTTAACGAATACAGAGGTCTTTGACGAGCTGAGACCAGCATTAGCGCTATGCTTTATTGGCACTACACGGAATGGTTTATAATTTTCCATGAATTTACTCACTGGAATACACTCTTTGCTGCCAGGTAACATTCCGTTGGTAGCGCAAGGATGAACAACGACCTCAGTTGCATGCTTCACTAAGGGATGCCTTGTACCGACGAATTTTATCATCGGCTCATATGCACTCTTTGCTAATCTTATAGGTGTAGCAATCATTTCCCTGTCTTCTTGTACTTTTATCTTACTCTTATTATCGGTTAAAAACCTGGGGAAGTACTCCTTAATGGTTTGCTTTAAAGAATTCAATGCGGCTAGAAATGAAAAAGACTTTTAAGATCACTGAAACACTGCAATCTGGCTAAAATATTAGTCTCCACTATCGTCTTTTTCTCCTTTGTTGATGCGAAAGATGAATTTACATATTCGAGTCCCTTAGTCATATTATTGTACTTTTAATGCAATCTTGAGGGGAGCCAATCAACGAGTGGTTTTACTTGCACGTGACCAAGAATGGTAATAACGGTGAAATATATGACTAAAAACCTTGATAACTAAATATATCATTAATTTATTTTTAATGCCGTCTAAAAGGGTGTATGAATATCTATGTAGAAGTATGACGATGAATAATTACATAACGAACGAAAATCTCTGTTAATGAAAATATAACTCCAAATAAAATGACAAGAATAAACCACCATGTAACACGAGCCATGTTTCTTTCAGCAACAGAGTCAACGCATATATCAAAGAATTCCAAGAAAACTTTGCAACGATCATTTAATACTTGTACTCTTTGGTCAATTTCTAAATACTCCCTCATTGCCACGTACAGTGGATGCAAACTTGGTTCGAACGACCAAAAAAACTCGGGTGTATCCAATATGGTGGATGAAAGGTTAACATCCACTCTCAATTTAAAGAGCTTCCCTGATTTTTTCAAAAGCTGTTCCCTTTTTAACCCAAGGGTACCATATAATGCTAGTCTTTTAGGTAGTTTTGTGACTGATATTAAAATCGGCGAAATTCTGGATTCAAACCTTGATAATTTCGAAGATTGCGCAATCGCATGTGATAGTGTCAGCTCGATAATGTGGTCACCTGAACGTAATGTGACAATATCATTGAAAATTCTCGGTCTCTCGGTATCTCTGTCATATTCGAAATGGAATTGTTCAGTTTCAATATCTTGTTCATCCAGCGGCCGGATCATTAAATTCTTATAATCTGCAAATGTTATATCACCAAGAATATTTTTCTCTTGAATTTCAGTAAAGTTCCAAAAAACAATAACGCCATAGTGAAAAATGAAAATTTCTGCATGTCTATCATTGCCTTCATGGTCGTTGTCCCTATGCATTTTATATACACGATCAAAATCATTCTGTGATGAAGATGGTGGCGATGGCGTAGATATTGATGATGGCGAAGCTGGTGAACGAGAGGACTGTACATACTGATCGTTTCCCTCAACAGCATAAAGTTTACTCTTATCATTATTTTTATTATTATTATCGTTGCCACAACTTGCATCACTGTCGTTTTCCTCCTTCTTCAGCATGTTTATTCTTTCTGTCCTTTCCCGTTTCTCTATCTCTAAGGGAGTTTCTTCCGCAAAAAATTGTGGTTCCATAGGATTAAAAGAGTCTTGCTGACCAACTGGATTTGGTAGATGATCGGGAACTGTTGTGGTGTCTTGATTAGCGTTATTGTTATTTCCACTGGTTTCTAGTTCGTAATTATTATTTGCATCTTCCACAGTTTCCACACCTGAGTAATATTCATAATGATGATCTCTCTGTTCGCTTGTATCAATTAAATTATCAATTAATGTCTTTCCACCCACTGTTTTCTTAGATAAATTTGATTTGATTCTAAAACCGCCTTTACCTGGTAGAAGTGGCAAAGTATACGCAACGTATAGACACTCATCATACAATCTTGGTGAAACCTCATGAGTTTCCTGCAGAAACTTATACAATTGGTTGAGATTGAAGCCATCAGCAACATTATATGCGGTGATTCTTGCCATGGACTTTTCTTTTGAGTATCGAGGTAGCCGATCGAAGGAATTAGACTTCATAGAGCCCACTTTCGGTCTTTGCCTATCCAGCGCGTTCGTTGGTAGAGTTTGAAAGTGGTTCAAGTTGTCGTCTTCCGGTATCAACACTAACTTTTGTGACGTCTTCGATGTTCTTGGAGGCAGGGGATTGATCATCTTTCTACGCGAACTTAACCGCTCATATTGGCGAGGCCTATCGCTTGAAGAGCTGGATAGCCTTTCCTCTCTTCTGGCAGAGGGAATATCTGAATTATCAGAAAGAATATTATCTATGGATATATCGCTAAACCTGCCAGACGATCGCCTTCTTGGATGAGTAAAACTCTGCAGCGGAGAAGGGCCAATAGCGGAAGAGCGAACTCCTTGAGACTTCGTAACTCCTGCGTTTTCCATATTCTTCCTACTACCAGCAGCGTGTCCAGCGAACGGTGCACTCATTCTATTCTTGGATGTTCTTGCATCTGTCACCAGGATGGAAGGTGACCTTTTCGGCATCTCCCCAGGAGATGGTTGGTTAGCCTTATAACTCATACTGTCGTCTTAAATGGAAGTCCTTTCCTTTGCTCCATATGCAATTTTGCATACGAACTTCCGATTGATATAATCTTGTATTAATGTATGCCTAACCTGGTTTTGTTTTTCTTGTAGGTTTTTCTAGCCAGTTTTACTATAAATTGTCACTTTTTCCTAGTAGTCAATTTGAAAAAAAAAAAAATATATGGGTAATTATAATAACAAGAAGTGTTCTTCTGATTGTCGGAGATGCCTCTAATGCCAATGCACAGGCTTCCATAAAGTTTTCAAGCATGACAGAAAGCTAACTTGTCTTTTACTTCTTTGTTGGGCACACTTCTCATTTTTAAAAAAAAGATTTCCACCTTCACGATCATATCTGAAATGAACTGAATATTTTGTTCTTGTGAGAATAAACTTGTCTACTAATCGCAAATTTTTCAAGATTAACCTTCCGCACCCATTGAGGTACTAAACTGATCTACCCTACCTTTCCTAAATATCTAATGTCAGGTACATAATGCCAGCGACAGCTCAAAATCACGGGATACTAATTATTAAATAGTAGTAGCTTCTTCTCCACGCACAGTTCGATCGAAGGAGCTAATATTCGGCTTGTCATCTTCCATGGCCAGTAATTTTTTTTATTGTCATTTGGGACTAATGAGATGGAAACTAGAATTGTAGTTATACATCCTGAGGTTTCTATCAACTTGTGTGTCACAACGTTTTATATACTTGAATGCGTAGTAGCAAACCCCGGCAAGACGTAAGTTAACTTGTCAAAGGTACAAGCTTGGTTACAAACAATGTGATATTTCGCTCCAGGATATTTTTGCTTTTGGTGACGCCGGTTGGTTGAAGAGCCCCCATTTATCATGACTCCTACCGCAGTTTTCGTATATCTTGGGCCATAAATTCGAAAATTAAAGACACCACTTAATAACGCAACAAAAAGAACGCAATCCTCAGAAAGAACACACACCAAAAAAAAAAAATGCCTGTTTATGAACACTTATTGCCCGTTAATGGAGCATGGAGACAAGACGTCACCAATTGGCTGAGCGAGGACGTTCCTTCTTTTGATTTTGGTGGATATGTTGTTGGTTCCGACCTAAAGGAGGCCAATTTGTACTGTAAGCAGGATGGTATGCTGTGTGGTGTCCCCTTTGCGCAAGAAGTCTTTAATCAGTGCGAATTGCAAGTTGAGTGGTTGTTTAAGGAAGGCTCCTTCTTGGAGCCTTCGAAGAATGACTCTGGTAAGATTGTTGTAGCTAAAATTACTGGGCCCGCTAAAAACATTCTATTAGCTGAAAGAACCGCCTTGAACATCCTTAGTAGAAGTAGTGGAATTGCCACCGCCTCACATAAGATAATCAGTTTGGCGCGTTCGACTGGTTACAAGGGGACCATTGCGGGGACAAGAAAGACTACACCAGGTTTACGTAGATTAGAAAAGTATTCCATGCTTGTAGGTGGCTGCGACACGCACAGATACGACCTTTCCTCTATGGTCATGCTCAAAGATAATCATATTTGGGCTACTGGTTCTATAACAAACGCAGTTAAGAACGCCAGGGCCGTGTGCGGGTTTGCTTTGAAGATCGAAGTAGAGTGTTTGAGTGAAGATGAAGCCACAGAGGCCATTGAAGCTGGTGCAGACGTTATCATGTTGGATAATTTCAAAGGTGACGGTTTGAAAATGTGCGCCCAAAGTCTTAAGAACAAATGGAATGGTAAAAAGCATTTCCTCTTGGAATGTAGTGGAGGCTTGAATTTGGACAACCTCGAGGAGTATTTGTGCGATGACATTGACATTTACAGCACTAGTAGCATTCATCAAGGCACACCAGTGATTGATTTCTCATTGAAACTGGCTCATTGAAAATGCTTAGGCTTCGATTTTTACTTTTTTTTATTTACATATTCTAAATAAGATTAAGAAGCTACGCGTTACCGATTAATGACACACACGACGATTAGTAACGAAATAAGAAATGAATAATGAGCACTCCCAGGAAGGCCGCCGGTAACAACGAGAATACAGAAGTCTCAGAGATCAGAACCCCCTTTCGGGAGAGAGCCCTTGAAGAACAACGTCTCAAGGATGAGGTACTGATCAGAAATACGCCAGGTTATAGAAAACTTTTATCTGCTTCTACTAAGTCTCATGACATCCTCAATAAAGATCCGAACGAAGTACGAAGTTTTTTACAAGACTTAAGCCAAGTGTTAGCACGCAAATCACAAGGCAACGATACAACTACTAATAAAACTCAAGCACGGAATCTAATAGATGAATTAGCGTACGAAGAGAGCCAACCAGAGGAGAATGAGCTTCTTCGGAGCAGAAGTGAGAAACTGACAGATAACAACATTGGCAATGAAACGCAACCTGATTATACTTCCTTATCGCAAACAGTATTTGCAAAATTGCAGGAAAGAGACAAAGGCTTGAAAAGTAGGAAGATTGACCCGATAATAATACAAGATGTTCCCACGACAGGACACGAGGATGAATTGACAGTGCACTCTCCAGATAAAGCTAACAGTATCTCTATGGAAGTTTTGCGCACGTCGCCAAGCATTGGAATGGATCAGGTAGATGAACCGCCAGTACGTGATCCGGTACCAATTTCCATAACGCAACAGGAAGAACCACTATCTGAAGATTTACCAAGCGACGATAAAGAGGAGACAGAAGAAGCAGAAAACGAAGATTATTCGTTTGAAAACACCAGTGACGAAAATTTGGATGATATAGGCAACGATCCTATCCGTTTAAATGTCCCTGCGGTGAGACGTTCTTCTATAAAACCGCTGCAAATAATGGATCTAAAACATCTTACAAGGCAATTTTTGAATGAGAATAGGATAATATTGCCGAAACAAACGTGGTCTACTATACAGGAGGAATCTTTAAATATAATGGATTTCTTGAAACAAAAAATCGGCACGTTACAAAAACAGGAATTGGTAGATTCGTTTATCGATATGGGTATTATCAATAACGTTGATGATATGTTTGAGCTCGCGCACGAATTGCTTCCCTTAGAACTTCAATCAAGAATTGAAAGTTATTTGTTCTAAAAAAGATACCGTAGAGAAAATAATTAAATAGTGGCAATTTATGTACAGAAAAGAGTAAAAGATCCACAAAATTATCAAGACCTGGAAGAGAAGCCTAGTAACAAACTAACCTGTTCATAAACAGTGAACGTTAAGCCTCCTGAAATACCGACTTTCATAAACCTAAAGATGGAGCCCTTCCAGAACGTGGCCATGCCTTCTTGAACAAATATTCTATACATGCAATTTAACGTATTTTTATATTCAGTTTTGGCATTTTGACTCATCATCCTTGTTTTTACGACGTCAATGGGCTGAGTCATTGCCACGAGTGTAAAAGATGTGGCTAACCCCGTTATTACTGAGGATGCCTTGTCATTTCTTGCTTGTAACAACCGTTTAAATGCTGTGTATGCAGTAAATTGAATAGAGGTGTTAGCTATCTGCCTAAATATGGTGGCTGTTGTTCCCTGGACGAACGCAGCAGGGCCTCTTGTTTCATACATGTGTTTTACCGCTGGAAGTAGTTTCTCGATACGAGCCACAGGAGTAGATTTAGTCGCCACATTGTGAAAGGTTGCCTTTGCGTTAACTACAGGTTGATTCTTCTCTAATTTTTTATGATCGATCATCGCCGATTGGATAAGGGTGGTTTTTATGTTTTCAAAAGGGATAATAAACAAACTTTCTACTATTCCTGTCAACGTACCAGCGATCAAAAGGTTATAACCAGTCAGTCTTTGAAAATTATCATTATTATCAATGTTATTATTCAGGGAGTGGCATAACTTGTCGAACGTAACGAACCTTAAAATAGTCTTACCAAATGCGGCCACGTTTAGGGCAGAGCAGCCAACAAAGTACGACTTAATCTGAGGTAAAATGATTTCGAAAGCGGTACCCTTCGGTTGCAATTGTAAACCAGTCTTTAAGTACTCAAATGGGTATGTCATTGTCGTTTGAAACACAGCAGCTACACTGCCGGCAGTGATTTGCTTGTAAAGGTCAGAGTTCTGCAAACGAGAAAAAAGAGAGCGTTAATAAAATAGCATTAGCGGTCTTGGAACGAAACAGTTTACTACTTACCTGGTTAGCCATGTCGGGTGCTGTTGTTACTGCCCTTTTTTTACGATTCGACTACCTGTGGGAGCAATTACTTTTTCAATTATATTCGATTGAAAAATAGCTTAATAAGGCGGAAGAAGTTCCCACTTCTGTTCAAAGACCTTTAAATTAAACAACCTAATAAAATCAGCAGACGCAAGAAGGAAAAATCTCTGACACCCTTTCCAAAAGTTATGTTGACAAGAAAGTTTGAAATTTTTGGATTAATAAGTCGATTTTATTATGACTAGCGAAGGCGAACTAAACAAGAAGTCGATTAAATCCCTCGAGTGATCGGTAACTCCACAACACATTTTGTGCGCCAATCGGTGGGTTAAATACTCGAGCACATCTTTTAGAATAAGTATTCGTATTCTTTTAAGTTGACCAATGCCACAGCATATTTTAGCAATATCCCTTATATTCGTCATTCAAAACGGCTACAAGAAAATGTGTCAAAAAAAAAAAAGAGAGACTATAATAGCAACATGTTGTTCTTATCAATTGAATCTCCCTTCATTGTTAGTTCAGTTGCTCCAGAGCATCGTACACAAGCATGTCTCACTCACTTACTTCCGTTTTCCAAAAGATTGATTCTTTAAAGCCTCAGTTCTTCAGCAGACTGACTAAGGCTATTCAAATCCCCGCTGTTTCTTCGGATGAATCACTAAGGTCCAAAGTCTTCGATAAGGCCAAGTTTATCTCCGAGCAATTATCACAATCGGGGTTCCATGACATTAAAATGGTGGATCTGGGCATTCAACCTCCACCAATTTCTACGCCAAATCTGTCTCTACCTCCTGTGATTCTATCTAGGTTCGGCAGCGACCCTTCAAAAAAGACTGTGTTGGTTTACGGTCACTATGATGTGCAACCTGCTCAATTGGAAGATGGTTGGGATACTGAGCCATTCAAGCTTGTCATTGATGAGGCTAAAGGTATCATGAAAGGAAGGGGTGTCACCGATGACACTGGTCCCTTATTATCTTGGATTAACGTTGTGGACGCCTTCAAAGCCTCCGGACAAGAATTCCCCGTTAACTTAGTTACTTGTTTCGAAGGAATGGAGGAAAGTGGTTCTTTGAAATTGGATGAATTGATTAAAAAGGAAGCTAATGGTTACTTTAAAGGTGTAGATGCCGTTTGTATTTCCGATAATTACTGGCTAGGCACTAAGAAGCCTGTTTTGACTTATGGTCTAAGAGGTTGCAACTACTATCAAACCATCATTGAGGGTCCAAGTGCAGATTTACACTCTGGTATCTTTGGTGGTGTTGTTGCTGAACCAATGATCGATTTAATGCAAGTTCTCGGTTCCCTTGTGGATTCTAAGGGTAAGATCCTGATTGACGGTATTGACGAAATGGTTGCTCCTCTAACTGAGAAGGAGAAGGCTCTATACAAGGATATCGAATTTAGCGTCGAAGAATTGAACGCTGCAACTGGCTCTAAGACAAGTTTGTACGACAAGAAGGAAGACATCTTGATGCACAGATGGAGGTATCCTTCGTTGTCCATTCATGGTGTGGAAGGCGCCTTTTCCGCTCAAGGTGCAAAGACTGTCATTCCATCTAAGGTCTTCGGTAAGTTTTCCATTAGAACCGTCCCCGACATGGATTCTGAGAAACTGACCTCTTTGGTGCAGAAGCATTGTGATGCCAAATTCAAGTCCTTGAACTCTCCAAACAAGTGCAGAACAGAATTAATCCATGATGGTGCTTATTGGGTTTCTGATCCATTCAACGCCCAATTTACTGCTGCTAAAAAGGCCACAAAACTGGTCTATGGTGTCGATCCTGATTTTACCAGGGAAGGTGGTTCCATTCCTATCACTTTGACTTTCCAAGATGCCTTGAACACTAGTGTCTTATTGCTGCCAATGGGTAGAGGCGATGATGGTGCTCATTCAATCAATGAAAAGTTAGATATTTCAAATTTTGTTGGTGGTATGAAGACGATGGCTGCTTACTTGCAATATTACTCTGAATCGCCAGAAAACTAAGTCATTTTATTTATATATGTGTATATATGTGTAAATTCCATGTCATTCAAGTTTACTCATTCCTATTCGAATTCTGAAAAGAGAGGAAAAACAGAAAACTCTTTATAGAGAAAATCTGATGCAGCAAGATAGCAAGTGTATATACGCAAAAATACCAATCTACAATGGTTCTTCAATACCCCCAGAATAAAATATTGGTTTTATCAGATCACCCACACAACTTTTCAAAAACACAATTTTTGCAAGACCTGTTTCATTGCTCTAGCACGGGCATCAGTATAGTTAAGGACCAAACTTGGGAAAATAGATACTATAAAGTCCATTTTGATCTTTATATTGACTCTTGCAAAGACATACCAGTATGGGTGGAAGAATTTATAACGCCTGAATGTGAACCGCTTAGAAATGTCATGGCAGGAATTATCTTAATAACGGACATCCGGCAAACAAAACCTCAAGAACTGCTGCACCAATTCATGATAGCTGCCCATCGAAATACTTTCGTTGTGTTGGTCAATGTGAACGAAGAAGTCGAGCAAGATGAAATTGATGAACTGAATGAGATATGGAGCAATGCCTTTACAAACGTCATCGAATTCGTAAACTGGAAAAGGTCAAAACCAACTGTTAACCATAACGACTATGGAGAAAAATTGGGGCTTGATAGGATCCAGGAGATTATAGATACCCACGACTGGTTAAATTGTGAAGTTCTACCGGCTACTAAAATAAGGGAGGAAATTCCTAATGAAATGCCCCTCGAACAAATAATTAGGAATTTGCAAAGTGCAAGGCTAAAATATAAGTCTATCGAGAATAGTAGTGAAGCTGATGCTTTTGCAAATGAAATGGCTGACGAACTATCCAGATATTTATGAGTATGTACAGATATGTATATGTGTATACATATGTATTAAACCAATAAAATTGCTCATTTTGTTAATAGTTTTTTGTATGCTGTTAGTAGTACAGGGAAGTATGCTAGTAAAACCACCCTGTTGATTATGTCCAAAGTCGGGGTAGAATGATAGTTCTTAACCTGGATATTTAATAGTAGCAATGCAAATTCACTCAGGTAGAGAATTGGCAACGTAACAAATGTGTTAACCTTCCAGACAAGTGTTCTTTCCTTTACGCCCTTACGTTTAAAAAGTTTGCACCAATGGCAATATGCCTGTGATAAAGATAAGGAAATAATGAAACTAGAATATGATGCATTCTTCAGGATCAATGCATGCTCATAATCGTCATAAAAATGGATCACGCTGACTAAATAGATAAAATCTAAGTCTTTCAAAAACGTTCTTGAAAGCAAACCATATTTGAACCCGTGGAATCTAAGCAACCAAATAACTTCCATGATGCTGGAACAAAACATCAAATATATCAAGAATTCGTGGATTCCTCCCGGTAAAAACCGAGACCCTACCAGTGGCATTAATATCAGCCACCGTATCAATAATGCAGCATACAAAAAGCTTGTGGCTAATTGATAATACTGATAAAGCTTATGCGTCAACTTGATAACTGCCATCCTCAATGCTAGTTAAATATATGTGACCGAACAAATACTTTTATTGACGTTGTATTTACATTATTTCCCAATTTGAAGGTAAATCATATTTAATTTCCATATTCAAAATTAATAATCACGAAAAAAATGAGATTTTCAAAATAACACGTACCAAAAGAATAGAAAACGAACAAAAAATCAAGGTTACAAGATCACTAAAAGAATGAACGGTTACTGGAAACCTGCGTTGGTTGTCCTGGGATTGTTATCTCTATCATATGCTTTTACCACCATTGAAACAGAAATTTTCCAATTACAAAATGAAATAAGTACGAAATATGGCCCAGATATGAACTTCTACAAGTTCTTGAAGTTACCTAAACTGCAGAATTCTAGTACAAAGGAGATTACAAAAAACTTAAGAAAGCTATCCAAGAAGTACCATCCGGATAAGAACCCTAAATACCGTAAATTGTATGAAAGGTTAAACCTCGCTACTCAAATTCTTTCAAATAGTTCTAATCGTAAGATTTATGATTATTATCTACAGAATGGCTTTCCAAACTATGATTTCCATAAGGGTGGTTTTTATTTTTCCAGAATGAAGCCTAAGACTTGGTTCCTGCTGGCCTTTATTTGGATAGTCGTTAATATTGGGCAGTATATCATTTCTATTATTCAATATCGTTCTCAAAGATCAAGAATTGAAAACTTCATCAGTCAGTGTAAACAACAGGATGATACCAATGGACTAGGCGTAAAACAACTAACGTTTAAACAACATGAAAAGGATGAGGGTAAAAGTTTGGTTGTAAGGTTTAGCGATGTCTATGTTGTAGAGCCTGATGGAAGTGAAACACTAATTTCGCCAGATACCTTGGATAAACCTTCAGTAAAGAACTGTTTGTTTTGGAGAATACCTGCTTCGGTTTGGAACATGACGTTTGGCAAATCTGTTGGTAGCGCAGGAAAAGAAGAAATAATAACGGATAGTAAAAAGTATGATGGTAACCAATCAAAAAAGGGGAACAAAGTAAAAAAGGGTTCTGCAAAGAAAGGCCAAAAGAAAATGGAATTGCCTAACGGTAAAGTGATCTATTCACGTAAATGATACGTAAGAAGTAATATTATCATGATGAATGAATGAATGAATAGAAAACTACATGGTACTTATACATATAAATTAATATATATATATATATATATACAAATTAAAGAAAAGTACAAAACAATGTATCATTCATGATCATAATCATTATCATTATCAGCATCTTCATTATAATTACGAGTATTATCATTGTCATTATCATTATTATCGTTATTATCGTTGTTATTACTATTATTATTATTATTATGGTTGGTATTGTTAATGTTACTATTACTGTTCTTGTCCTCCGGCGGCCCCAGTATGAAAACCCCATTTTCCGTGTTCTTATTATCAACGTCTTCTTGAGCCCTATTGATTAACATTTCCCTTAACTTGTTGTGTAAATCAGATTCTGTAGATAAGGACAACTGTTCTTCTAGAGACTCAACATTGATTAATTGGCCGCCACCACTTGTTCCATTACTACTCCCGGTATCTGAATCAAGGATTTCATTATTATTACTTGCATCACCATTTGGAGTTAATACAGTAGTATTGTCAGGCAGCTGCGGAATGATGTTACCATTTCCATCATCAATATAACTTCCACCGCCAAGAATTTTAGAGTACATCATTCTTGTTTCGTTTAAGACTTCTTCGGAGTAGTATTGCCATTCTTCGGTTTGTAAAATTACTTGAATATCGGGAGATATTAGTTCCACTTTGTACAATTTAGAAAATTTGACCACTTCTTCGGCAATCAAGACAATATGGCCCATATATCCCAAATTCATTTTCCTTAGCTCATAAAATTTATATGAATCTTGGTAGCCCCTTAATATGAAGTCTGTAGTTATTTTGAAATCAAAATTTGGGTCTCTAATAACGGGAGAAAATCGGGAAACATCCGTTCCTTTTTCATCTGATATGACGATATCAGTCATAAATTGATAGGAGCTCTTTAAGTTAAACAGAGACAAAACAAGGAAGGAATTATAGGAAAAATCCATTCTTCCATTGAAGATTTGCTGAATTATGTCGAATATAACATTATGCCAAAAATTGTTCCAAGGATGTGTTAAGAATAGTTCCATTATTTTGGAAACAATTCGCGTATCATATAGTTTGATTTTGAATAGGTCACCGACCGTGGGGTCGGTCCTAAGTTTTATGTTTTGCTTCATATTGATGTATGGAATTTCGAAGCTCTCGTCTATTTCGTCGCCATAATCACTTTCATCATCATTATCATTATTGTCGTTATCTATTTTACCGTTGTTATTTTTTAGGTCGTGATCAGTGTCACGTGTTGGAGAGTGCTTCGTTTTAAGTTGCTCCTTTTCTTCGATACTCAGATCGTTTAATGCATCTTGTAAATGATGGGATAACTGGCTTCTTACTTTATCTCTTCTTCTGGCTATTCTTTCTGCCCTTTTGGAATTCATTAATCCCATATTAGAGCAATGCAGTAACTCGGCGATTAATTCCACCACTTTGAATCTTTCAAATCCTAAAGGTTTAAATTTTTCGTGCAACTGATTTTCATGTAATGGGATGTTGGCGTCATTTTCAATATCTAGAATGATTTGGAAAAAATCGGACAAATGGTTTGAAAATTTCCGAAGTAGATAGCCTAAATATATTGGATCTCTATTTGAAGGTGGATGAGTCTTTATAGTAGTGGTTAAAAGATTAACTTGATCGTAGTCTGAATTGTTTTTCCTTATCAGCTCAATGACAATCGAAACTGTGGTATTTAATGCGGCACCTCTTTGGTTGATCATGATATCGACTAGCTTTGCAATGGATTCGGGAGATGCTAGCTGTCTCGTCAAGGAGTTTGGACCAATGGAAATATCATCCAAGGGTGCATTAGCAGAAATGGCAATCAGAGCCTTTAAGAAATCACCCACACATGCTTGGATGTCAGCTGGGGACTCTTTGTTATTTAGAAAGTTTAAGCATTTGCTGATCAAGTTTTGATCATATACTAATTCAATTATTCCCGTGGGTGATTCAATCTTATCTGTGGATATTATTTTCAAGAAAAAATCCATCAACAGGGAAATATCAACATGCTTCAACATATCATCAACAAAGCTTCTCTCCGTTCGAATAAAATTTAAATATTGATCCTGCCTGGTTAACAACAGATTTTGGTTAATCTTTAAGAATATGGGTACCAAGGGAGAGTTTTCAGAATTGAAATTTGGCTGGTTGATGATAGACCAAATCTTGTTTAAGTATGATTGGTTTTTAACTAATGACTCGCTAATCAACCATATGTCTAAGGAAAAGATTTCAGATATTATGGTGGCCTTTGTCAAATAGGCAGATTCATCGTCCTCATTCGCATCGTCGTCGTCGTCATTGTTGTTGATATCATCGTTACCAAACGAGGAGCTTCCGCGTTTTCGTCTCTTCTTGTTATTGCTGTTATTATCGTCCTCTTTCTCCTCTTCTTGCTCCGTATCAGATTCCACATAAATGTCCTCTTGCGAGCTATCATCAAGCTGTTGCTGTTCTTGATAATCTATCAGGTTATTCAAATCCACTGTGGTGGCGGTTTTAATCTTCGAGATACATTCCATCAGTTGGTCGACCAGATATTCCATATTATTCACTTTCTTATTAGTTTTCTTATCAAAGAAAAATCCAAAGCAAATGAAGTCAAGTAGCGTCTTGTTTTGTCTCGATAATTCGTTCAGCAGCTCTGTCTCTACAAGCATTCTTTCAATAAAAGAGTTATCCAAATTCTTTGTGGTGACCATCATGGGAGCAGTAGCATTGCTGATATCCTCCTCATCTAGATCTGTTCTAGAAGTTGACCCAGAAGAAAAAGATGTAGTGGAAGATTCGCTAGAGTTCATGCTCCGTTCCTCTTCCTCTTTCTCATACCGTTCTTGCTGATCATCCTTCTCAAATCGACTCTTCTGATCTCCACGTGCCGTTTTCACTTCATCACCATGACTATACTCCTCCGGAATAGAATCTAGGGAGTCACTTGTACCTCGCTCCTGAACGTTGTTGAAAATAGCGGGAATGGCCTTACCAACGCTTGGGTTAATCCTTTCCAGTTCGTGTAGCACATGAAAATATTCATCTAGGATCTTATTAATATTAGAGTGATTAAGATTCTGTCCAAATGGCCAAAACGACATCTTTACTCCGGCTTGTTGTTTTCGTCTTTTTTTTCTTTTCTTTTGTAAAAACTGCTGCTCCAAAAATCAATAGAATGGGAATGGCAGAGACTATAGTCTAGGGAAGTAACGCTTGTGTCTTAATCGTGTTGAAATAAAATCAAAATGAAATAAAATGAAAATAATAAAAAAAGAGGAGGAAAAAAGGGGATAGTCACTCAAACCCACTATCTAGCTTTAGTCTCTCAGTCTTTTAACCGCTACTTGGAGAAAAAATACTGAATCCAATGGTCAAATAAGGCCTTTCTTCTAGTTGCTTTGGAGCGTATGATACCACGATACTGTTGGTTTTGGTTCTAATTGGCCACTTAAAATTATTTTTCTTTCTTTTTTTCTAGAGGAAGGGATAACCCTACTAAGACCTATTCTATAATTACCAGCCCTATAGTTGTCTTTCATTTTTTAGATAAATCCCCTCTTTAAAAATTAAATTAACCCTACTCATTTTGTTGTCATTTCGGCCCTTTTAAGCCACAATACAGGTATCATTTAACAGGAATTACATAATAGTACTTTAGAAGAGACTTGTATGGCATCGAGGCTTCCTTTTTGACTATTGGAAGATAGCATTTTTTTGGGTGTTGCTACTATCATATTTCTGTTACTGATTGACCTTTTCTTAACTAAGAAAAAGGTGGTTAGTTCTTTACTAAAAATCATGAAGGCCGTTTTCAAAGTAACGACTGCTTTGCTGGCTTGCGTGTTTATTGCAAGGTATCTGGTCTGTCAGCAAAATGGTCTGGGAAACTTTGCCACAGATTTACAGCCCATTTGCCGGCATACTGAATTTTCAGTTGGCTCACTATTCGATTCTAAATTGGTTGAAGGTTCAGCGGTTTCTGACTATTTAGTTGGAAAGTACTCACAATCGATAAAACCACTGATTGAAAGATACCCCAACTCATCCTTGAAGAGAATTATGGGATATTTTTACCGCTTTTGGTACAATATTTTCTCTTTTCTAAGGCTAAATGAGCTCTGCTGTTCGCTACATTCCAAGTTGGGACCTTTATTAAATCATCTAAGGATTGCCTGGTACTATTTAAAGCCATATACAGACAATGTGAAGAATGTACTAGAGAATCCATTTAACTCCTCTACGGATTGGATGAAATACGGCTCCTTCAGCGCTGATGGCACGCTCACCAAACCCATTTTTGAGACAGACTCGGAAACAGAGGATTATGAGGATGAAGATGAGGATGAAGATGAGGATGAGGATGATGTCGGAATTGAGGATGAAAATAAAGAATACGAGTTCGATGGAGTACAGGATGGCCACGGGAACTCACAACTCGTCACTGCTGCTATTTTGCAGGATTTGTCAAAGATTATCATTGGTTCCAATAGCCATGCAGAATTGGAAACTTACGAGGCAGAATCATTAAAAATGGAATATGAAGCATGGATTAAGGCTATAGATTCGAAAATACACAGTGCGATGGCACTTTTGGATTCAGAGATACAGTCTGTGTTCGAGGCCGAGGTGCGAAATAAATCTATAGAAATCACTAGGAATCTTGATGACCTTAACACTACCGTTAATGAGCAATTAGTGTTTCTAGATTTAAAAATCAAAGATATTAATTGTACCTCTAAATTCGATCCTGTGCAAAATAAAATAAAGTATTTTGATGAATCGGGTCAAGTTGAACTGGAAGCTTACATTACCAAATCATCTATCACATCGATACTGAAGAATTATAAAATACATTTGTTAGACTTTGAAAAATCACTGTTTCATTCATTAGATTCTTTTCTTACCGAAATGGCTAAACTGGCAGAATCGATTCGTCTTGAAAACGTCGAAGTGTACGAAGAGTGGGGCGATGTAATGATAAGTCAATGGTCGCAAAGAATGGCATATATGGACGTCAGAGGTCTCCATTTGGAAGATCAATACGATCCAGCCTATATAGAAGAGAATCATTCCAACTGGCTCCGTTTCATGGAATTGAAAAAGAAAGTTATTTCTGAGAGGAACCGTCTGGTAAAACATGATCTGGATATGACTTTGATACTGGAATGGATTACTAAACTAAAAGCTGATTTCCAGAACACAAAAAATAATATTCAAGATACCTTTCTGCAACGAATGAATACTGCGGATACTTTATTCAAAAACCGTGAACTAAAGGAACAACTAGAGGAAGAATTTGTACGGCAAGAACATTGATCAATATATAGGTATGTATATGTACATATATACAAACATTTAATAAAAACAATATTGTATGATAACCAAGTTAAAGACCGGAGGTTGTTTCAAATAGCTTGACGTGCGGTAGATCTACGACTCTGTTGGCCTTGTACGCTTCAAGAGATCTGTTGGTCAATTCTTCAACCTCCTTATCAGTCAGTTGGCCCTCAGTAGCCTTATTTTCTTTCTGTCCCCCATTTTCAAAGCCTATACTGGATTCATCGCTCATTAAAAGCATAGATAACTCCTGGACTAAGTCCTTATTAGTGACATTGACACCCGCTTTGTTTGCCTTCAAAAAAGAACCTTCATTTAACGCCAATTTTTTCAGGTTATTGAATTTTCCCATTTGGATAACCATTCTTTCCAAATTTCGCTTATTGGCCGCTCTGGTCAATATAACATGTTCAATGGTGTTATCACAACACAACCTATATACTATAACCGGTGATTCTTGGCCAATACGGTGACACCTGTCCATGGCTTGTAAATCCACCTGTGGATTCCAATCACTATCAAACAAGACAACTGTATCTGCCCCGACTAGATTAATACCCAGTCCTGCCGCCCTTGTGGACAATAGGAAAATGTTATGCTTATCTTTCGAGCTATTAAACTTCTCGAGTTGATCCTTTCTTGTTTCGTTGTTTACTGAACCATCAATTCGAAATGTCGCGAACGAATTTAAATCACACCAATCTTCGATCAAGTCGAGCATGTTAACAAACTGAGAATAAATAAGCACTTTGTGCCCCTCAGATATTAATGGGGGGATTAATTTTTGTAAGATTTGTAATTTCCCAGACGTCTTTAAAAGAGTTTCCAAAGTCAAGTCTTCTGGGTGTAAATATGGGAAATAAAACAAAAAAGTTGAGTCAATGATTTGTCTTAATTGCATCATCATATTTTGTAATTTCTTATTTGAAATTTCCATTTGCAGGTTCTTCTTATATAGTTTGTCCATTTGCAACAAGGTTGGATTGATTCTATTGTCCGTATTTGAAGTTTCATTACCAGATAGTTTATAATTGATGAAATCTCGTATGGACCGATTAGAAACGTGGCCGATATATTCATCGTTCAATGTGAAAAAATCTTTGATTAATTCTTTGAACATGGTTTTTTTCAACTTTCCATTCAATCCAGCCTTATAGAATTTTTCCTGTGCAGACGTCATCGGACAATTTATGATATATTCTCTCTTTGGCGGCAGAATATTAGCCAAAACAACTTTTTTCAATCTTCTCAAAAGGAATGGTTTCAGAATTGTGTGTAAATTGGAAATCAAATTTTTCTGTAGTTCATCGTTGATTAACTTATTCAATGCTTCAGAGTTGGAACCGGAGCCTAAATTTAAGCTATCGAAGTCAAACCATTTATTGAATATCTCGAAATCGGCAAAGATATCGGGCATTATGAAATTCAAAAGTGACCATAATTCAGCTAGGTTATTTTGTAAAGGCGTCCCTGTTAGTAGCAGTCTATTGGAAGTATTGATTTTTTTTAACTCTTTAATCAATCTACAATTTATATTTTTCAGACGGTGGCCTTCATCAACAATTAAAAATTTCCAATTTTGACTCATGATTAAGTCGGTATCTCTTAAAATAATTTCATATGATGTGATGACGATCCCCGTGCCGCCGTGTTGTTTAAAGAAATTTTTCAACTTGGCAGAACGTTCCTTATAACCATTGGTCCCATAATATTTTAGAACTGGTAGATCAGGAGCGAATTTTGCAAATTCGTTCATCCAATTATCTAGGGTGCTTAATGGTGCAGTCACTAGAAAGGGACCCTTTGTGTCCATTTCATATATGAACGCCAAAAGAGCAATACTTTGAACAGTCTTACCAAGGCCCATTTCATCGGCAAGAATTCCGTTCAGGCCATTTTCATAAAGAGTGATCAGCCAGTTAAGACCTTCTAGTTGGTAAGGTTTTAAAATACAGTTTTTCAATAGGCGAGGTTGCTTTATTGCTGCATCGTCTGGTGCGCCGTTTTGGGTGGTTGTATCTTCGTTCTTTTTCTGTTTTCTGAAGAAATCTGTTATTGATTTTTTTTTTGTTTTACGTTTTTTTGAAGAATGTTCTTCATCATTAGAGTTGCTGTTATCTTTTGTATTAGCGTTAGCCACTTCATTAGATCGTTGTAGTAAAGTATCGGCGATTATACTGGAATATACTTGACTCTGCCTCACAAACTCGTTTAGTTTCTTAAGTTTTAAAGAGACCGTCTTGGTATCCATCTCGGAGAGCTCATCATCCAAGGATTTTTGCTCTGATTTCGTGTCTTTTGCCAATTTATCCACCACTTGGGCTTGAACAGCTTCTGTATCGGAATCGTCCTCTGAGTCCAGCTGAATATCTTCGTCTGAATGCACATCATCTTGTAACCATATCGGGGCAGTGTCATTGTCACCTTTGCCATGTTTATTGTCCTCTGAATCCAAATCTGAATCCGAATCCGAAATGTCAGCCGTTAGGTCATTGACTTCCTTCTCCCGGTAATTGACGCCATTGCTCATGTTTCTCGTCCTTGCAGCCACCCTGGCCCCAACAGCATCCTCAACAACAGTCATCAGCGCCGCGTTTGAGCATCTGCTCATCTCATCGCCAAATTTGATACTTCCTTAATCTTTTACTCTTTTTTATGATAATTTAATTATGGCGTTCTCTTTGTCACCCGCTTGATGTAAAAAAGTTGGAAAAAATAAGTTTCATCAACATTGAATTAGTTCGTGAGGTTTATAGAGAGAAGGGTAGAGCAGAGAAGCAAAGAGTAGATAGAAGGCCAGGATAATGAGCGACACTGAAAAGGATAAGGATGTCCCTATGGTAGACTCGCACGAAGCGACCGAGGAGCCACCCACCACAAGCACCAACACGCCATCTTTCCCTCACTTAGCACAGGAACAGGCGAAGGAGGAATCTGCCACATTGGGAGCAGAAGTAGCTCATAAGAAAATCAATTACGAGCAAGAAGCACAGAAACTGGAGGAGAAGGCCCTTAGGTTCCTGGCAAAGCAAACTCACCCGGTGATTATTCCGTCGTTTGCCTCTTGGTTTGATATTTCGAAGATCCACGAGATCGAAAAAAGATCCAATCCCGACTTTTTCAACGATTCATCAAGGTTCAAGACACCAAAGGCATATAAGGACACAAGAAATTTTATCATCAACACGTACCGTCTTTCGCCGTACGAATATTTGACCATTACCGCTGTGAGAAGAAATGTTGCCATGGATGTTGCCTCGATAGTGAAGATTCACGCGTTCTTGGAAAAATGGGGCTTAATCAATTATCAGATTGACCCCAGGACCAAGCCCAGTCTTATTGGGCCAAGTTTTACGGGCCACTTCCAAGTAGTCCTGGACACTCCACAGGGGTTAAAGCCATTTTTACCAGAGAATGTGATCAAGCAAGAAGTGGAGGGAGGAGATGGAGCGGAACCACAAGTCAAGAAGGAATTCCCCGTCAATCTCACAATCAAGAAGAACGTTTACGATTCTGCACAAGACTTCAATGCATTACAAGACGAAAGTAGAAACTCCAGGCAGATTCACAAAGTTTACATTTGCCATACATGCGGTAACGAGTCAATCAATGTGCGCTACCACAATTTGCGTGCACGGGACACCAATCTGTGCTCCCGCTGTTTCCAAGAGGGTCATTTCGGTGCCAACTTTCAATCTTCAGATTTCATCAGATTAGAAAACAACGGAAACTCGGTTAAAAAAAACTGGTCAGACCAGGAGATGCTACTATTGCTGGAGGGTATTGAAATGTATGAAGACCAGTGGGAGAAGATTGCTGATCACGTGGGTGGGCACAAGCGTGTAGAAGACTGCATTGAAAAATTCCTAAGCTTACCGATCGAGGACAACTACATCCAAGAAGTTGTTGGTTCAACGCTGAATGGTAAGGGTGGCGACAGCCGCGATGGTAGTGTGTCCGGTTCGAAGTTGATGGAATGCGTGAATGATGCTGTCCAGACGCTACTGCAAGGCGACGACAAATTGGGTAAGGTCTCTGATAAGTCGAGAGAGATCTCCGAAAAGTACATTGAAGAAAGCCAAGCGATAATCCAAGAGTTAGTCAAGCTGACCATGGAGAAATTAGAGAGCAAGTTTACAAAGCTGTGCGATCTAGAAACGCAACTGGAGATGGAAAAACTGAAATATGTGAAGGAATCTGAAAAGATGCTGAACGACCGATTATCACTGAGTAAACAGATTCTTGACCTGAACAAGTCGCTGGAGGAGTTGAATGTGTCGAAGAAACTGGTACTGATTTCGGAGCAAGTAGACTCGGGCATACAACTAGTGGAGAAGGACCAGGAGGGCGATGACGAAGACGGCAATACGGCCACAGGACATGGCGTGAAACGTGTAGGCAAGGAAGGCGAGGAAGTAGGCGAAGGCGACTCCATTGCAAAATTGCAGCCCCAGGTGTACAAACCGTGGTCATTGTAAAAAATATATATAAGAAAAAAAAAAAAAAAAAAAAGAGAGCCTACAAAGTGTACTATTGTCATATTTTATATTTCTAATACAACGTATATAAAACTAGAGAGAAGAAATTTTATAAGTGAAAGTGAATGTGGATGCGTGCGCGTGTGCGTGTGCGTATGCGGATATGCTATTATTCCTCGCGGATGTAGAAGGGGTTGTGGTTGTCGTTTGCATTGGACGTCTCGTGGGCGGTATTGCTGTCGGTGGACAGATGCAAGGAATTGAGGACTCTGGTGTGCGCTACAGAGGCTGCTTTGTCGTTGTAAGATGACATGTCGTCATCTTCATCGATATCGTTATCGTTATCGTTATTGTTGTCTTCGATATTCTGCGATGTGTCCTGAAAGTCTGTATTGGAGTGCAGCGATCCGCCATTTTTTCCTTGGAAGTATTTTGTCTTCTCGATATTCAGCTGCTGCTTGAGTTTCTGCTCGTTCAGGTCGTCGATCAGAGAGGTTACGTCGTCGTGACTGAGCTGCAAGGTGGTAGGGGCCCTTCTGATCATCAAGTGCGATGTTATTGTTGCTGTTTTTTTTTTCTCTTCAGACCGCTAATATCATATATACGTACATCCTAGATCCATCCATTATTCCTCTACTTTTGTGCAATGTGAAAGGACAAAGAGACAGGAAAAAGAAAAATTATGGTGCGGCCTAAACATCTGATGTGGCGCATTTTTTAGTGCCGAGTAGCCAGAGATTAAAATGCCTTGTTGGCGCAATCGGTAGCGCGTATGACTCTTAATCATAAGGTTAGGGGTTCGAGCCCCCTACAGGGCTTATCTCTTTTTTTCTTAACAAAAAAAAAATTCGTGTTTCTATTTTGCATATTTTCCTATATTTTCCTATATTTTCCTATATTTTTTTCTCGGCTCTTATACAGCAAAACTAGGTTCATATAAAAAAGATACGGTTATATGCATTATTTAGATCGGAAAAAGTCTCTGTCTAATGCGGTCACCTAGGGTTCGTCCTTTCAAGCGTATGTAAGACAACCATTCCTTCACACCCATAAGCGCGAGTGACAAAACAAAGCTCTGCAATAAGGGCATGAGCAGGACATCGCGAACCACAACTTTCGTAATCACACCCGCCTTCCGTGAGAGGGACGATGAGGGTGCCAATTCCCTGTGTAAAGCTTTCTTGAACACTTTCTCGAACCTCAAATCAGGTATGTTCAAATGTTTGTTGGGAGTTGGCGCCGTAGGTACGTTCATTTCTACGTTCCCACAGTTTTTTTTCTTGCTGCCTTGCCTTCTTTGCGTACGGTGTGTATGTGTATGTCTGTGTGCAAGTATTTCCTACGCTGCAACTGCGATTTTCTCGTTTTCTATTTTTTTTTTTTGCCTCGCCTAATATGTGGTAGGCGAAAGGCTGACCCGGCCGCTCGCACGGAAATATTTGGCAAATGAGTCTTGACCATAGAAAAATGTATATAACGAGGGAAGAAGTCATGCTTCGGAAGGACCAGAAGAGAAGAGATGAGCAAAGGAGACAGAACAAGAGTAGCAGAAAGTCATGGGCCGTACAACTTCTGAGGGAATACACGGTTTTGTGGACGATTTAGAGCCCAAGAGTAGCATTCTTGATAAAGTCGGAGACTTTATCACCGTAAACACGAAACGGCATGATGGGCGCGAGGACTTCAACGAGCAAAACGACGAGCTGAACAGTCAAGAGAACCACAACAGCAGTGAGAATGGGAACGAGAATGAAAATGAACAAGACAGTCTCGCGTTGGACGACCTAGACCGCGCCTTTGAGCTGGTGGAAGGTATGGATATGGACTGGATGATGCCCTCGCATGCGCACCACTCCCCAGCTACAACTGCTACAATCAAGCCGCGGCTATTATATTCGCCGCTAATACACACGCAAAGTGCGGTTCCCGTAACCATTTCGCCGAACTTGGTCGCTACTGCTACTTCCACCACATCCGCTAACAAAGTCACTAAAAACAAGAGTAATAGTAGTCCGTATTTGAACAAGCGCAGAGGTAAACCCGGGCCGGATTCGGCCACTTCGCTGTTCGAATTGCCCGACAGCGTTATCCCAACTCCGAAACCGAAACCGAAACCAAAGCAATATCCGAAAGTTATTCTGCCGTCGAACAGCACAAGACGCGTATCACCGGTCACGGCCAAGACCAGCAGCAGCGCAGAAGGCGTGGTCGTAGCAAGTGAGTCTCCTGTAATCGCGCCGCACGGATCGAGCCATTCGCGGTCGCTGAGTAAGCGACGGTCATCGGGCGCGCTCGTGGACGATGACAAGCGCGAATCACACAAGCATGCAGAGCAAGCACGGCGTAATCGATTAGCGGTCGCGCTGCACGAACTGGCGTCTTTAATCCCCGCGGAGTGGAAACAGCAAAATGTGTCGGCCGCGCCGTCCAAAGCGACCACCGTGGAGGCGGCCTGCCGGTACATCCGTCACCTACAGCAGAACGTGAGCACGTGACCGTGCACCAATGGGAAGCACGTTCCGGGCATATCGGACTGGGGCGCGCCTCCCCTGCGCGGTGCTTGTTATAAGAGGCGCTTTGCTGGAAAGTGGCCCACACCGGGTTTTCGAGATTAGGACCTACTCAGTCTTAAGGGCAGTATTGGTTGGCGCTTATTTGCACATATTGTATACACGCACTCACATTAACAGAAGCACACATATACACTTACACCTACACACACGGATAAAGAAAAAGAAATAGAAAATGGGCATGTTGGAACTAGTTGGTGAGTACTGGGAACAACTAAAGATAACCGTTGTGCCTGTTGTGGCCGCGGCCGAAGATGACGATAACGAGCAGCATGAAGAAAAGGCAGCAGAAGGAGAAGAAAAAGAAGAAGAAAATGGGGATGAAGATGAGGATGAAGACGAAGACGAAGATGATGATGATGATGACGACGAAGATGAGGAAGAAGAGGAAGAAGTCACTGATCAGTTGGAAGATTTGAGAGAACATTTCAAGAACACGGAGGAGGGTAAGGCCCTTGTGCACCACTACGAGGAGTGTGCTGAGAGAGTCAAGATACAGCAACAACAACCCGGCTACGCGGATCTTGAACACAAGGAGGACTGTGTGGAGGAGTTTTTCCATCTACAGCACTATTTGGACACTGCCACGGCACCTAGATTATTTGACAAATTAAAGTAGTCTGTTTATCCGTCATATTCCCTATATTCATATTTATTCTGAGTCTTGTTACAATTTCTTCAAGAAACCGATCCTTATTTAACCTACTGTATTTAGAAAGTAAATAAATAAACTAAAATCAAAGCAAAAATAATTTTATACACTATTCTTATTTTTATTTTTTAATTTTTAATTTTTTTTATAAGGGAGCACAAGTATACAGACGGAAAAGGGATTAGGCTTTTTTTATGCGCTCTGTCTAGTACTGTTTTCTTTTACATCCGTACATACTCTTAGACCCATACAGCGCATGTATTCTTGTTTTCGACTTTTTTTTGGTTTTTTTTTTTTAGTTCTGTAAGGACAAAGAAAAATGGTCGCTAGCCGCGCTCGGGAAAACCAGCGATATTCTCAATGTAGGAAGTCTACCATTTTCCCTTTAGGCTTTGCCATAATCTCTGGATACATACAATTTCAGAATATTTCAATACTGCATATTTCAAGATTCAACCCATTATTTTATAACATTTTTCATTCAATATTCAAGAACCCCGGAACAACAATACAGTTAGAAAGTACGTTATATTATCATGAAGTCCCCATTTCGCCCATTGGAAATGCAGGTAGCCAAATCTGAGGTGCGCTGAGTGGCATATAGTGGAGGATATAAAGAAAAAAAGAGAGAAGGGAAAATAATGGAAAGTTACCAGTGTTTGAACTTATAGCGAACGCTCTTTCTCGAACGTTCAATTACCTTTAGCATACCCTTGTTCGAAGTTGCCCCCGCTAGCACCACTTCAGATTGGCAGTTAGCTGCCACGCTACTCCCCTCCACCGTTATGAATCATTTTTACTAACCTTTAATGACCATTCGCAATTTCTGCGTACATTCATCGTCTTCTCCAGAAAATGGCTAAGTCTAAGAACCATACCGCTCACAACCAAACCAGAAAGGCTCACAGAAACGGTATCAAGAAGCCAAAGACCTACAAGTACCCTTCTTTGAAAGGTGTTGATCCAAAGTTTAGAAGAAACCACAAGCATGCCCTACACGGCACTGCTAAGGCTTTGGCTGCTGCCAAGAAATAAACTTTTTAAGATTATAATACGTTAAAAATTTACATATTATTTTGTCTGATTTTATATAACATGTTTTATTATCTTAATTGAAGGAAAATTTATCTCAATATCCAGTACCGTTTTCTTTTTTTATTTCTTTTTTTTTTTCTTTTAATTTTCTTTTTCCTCCTTATGTGCCACAAAATGGAAGCGTCACAAATTAATAACAAAAGATAAATGATGTATAAAACAATGGTGTTGACCTTCTACTGAGTAGCAACACATAGAGAAGTATAAGGCCTCACATAAGCATACAAACAAGCCCGCAATGACAGAACAAGTTAACAATGACACTACCAGTGACACTACCACTACCATTACCACAGTTTACATTTCGAACCTGCCATTCACGGCGAGTGAGCGAGACCTACATGCCTTCCTAAACAACTATGGCGCCAGTTCAGTGTTGATTCCAACGCAGACCGTCCGCAGATTCAGCAAAAGGCACAATAGCAACCCTCGCAAACCACTAGGCATAGCATTTGCCCAGTTCGCAAACAATACTCTGGCTTTGAAGGCCATTCAAGACTTGAACGGAACCGTTTTCCAAAATCAGAAACTATTTCTAAAGTTACACGTTCCTTACGAGGCAGACTCTACTCCAGACACGGATGTAAAGAAGCCCAAAGAAAAAAATAAGGTTAAGAAGACACCAGAGACTGCCGCGGATACGGTTTACTGTCACGACCTGCCAGACGATATAACCGACAGTGAGATCCGTGAGTTGTTCCAGCTCTACTCGCCTCAAGAAATCTGGATTTACAGGTCCAAGGTGTACAGGAGAAAGTGTATTCCTTTTGCTCCACACCAAATTACTGCCGCTTTGGTCACTTTGCAATCTGAAACCCCAATTGGGGACATTTGTGACAGTGTGGCCAAGACAGCTACTTTGAGGGGCAAATCGATAATAGTGAAGCCCGCTTACGTCTCTAAGATTCAAGAAATTAAACAATTGGTCAAGGACAACTTAACCAATGCGCGCGACCCACCTCCAGCAGCATTGGCAGAGCCAGCGCCAGCGCCAGCGCCAGTAGAGCCAGCGGAGCAAGTGCAGGAAGGGCAAGACAATGCGGAAACCAATGATGTCCCACCTCCGCCTGCTTCGTCTTCCGATCGTCCAACCGTGGCTGCTACTTAGATCTTTATAAAATTGAAAAGGGGGTATAAACAGTGAGAACTTAACATAAAATACATATATTCGTTTATTGCTAAGTAAACTAAAATTGATCTATTATTTTTCTTTTCTTTTCTTTTGCGGCTGGGGGAACCCCTTTTAAGACAAAATAAGACTTTTTTCACCCGTACATTTTTAACACCCAATTCCTTTCCGGCTCCAACTTTCTTTTTTTTCGAAAATGATGAGCTTAGTCCTGCGTCCGCTTCCCAAAGAAAAAATGCGTAAGCCTCTTTCACTTCGGCAGCTCACTCTTCCCACTTTCCCTGTATTCGAAGGTACCGTAGGCAGAGGCCTATCCTCATTCTCCCACTGTGTAAACTAGGCGTTCTGCCTAGCGGCTAAGCGTTCTCCGCGTATTGTTTCACCGTTGGGCCTACGGTCGATGGTTTGGCATTGCTCTGCACGATCAGATCAATCTGGAATAGTATGGGAATTGCCAAACGCAGCACCAGTGCACATGGATGTGAACCTATGGATTACTACGCAATGCACTATCGCATAGGCATAATCGATTGAACCCTCCCCCTCCCCTCCTTCAATATCATTACCTCGTTTTTTTTATTATTGGGTCATTTTTTAGCGACTAATAACCATTTCTGAGCAAACTAAGAAACCATTAGATCAATAAGCAATGGGTATGTCAGCACCGTGATTTAACAACCATGTGATTGTCGTAATGGCGCAATGTCATCACACCCTTTTACAGTCTTTTTATTCCTTTTGTTGAAAATGTATCGTGTATACTAACAGAACTGTGTTTTTTCTCATTATTTTTTATTCAGGTAGAGTTATTCGTAACCAAAGAAAGGGTGCTGGTTCTATCTTTACCTCCCACACCAGATTGAGACAAGGTGCTGCCAAGTTGAGAACTTTGGATTATGCTGAACGTCACGGTTACATTCGTGGTATCGTTAAGCAAATTGTCCACGACTCCGGTAGAGGTGCCCCATTGGCCAAGGTTGTCTTCCGTGACCCATACAAGTACAGATTGCGTGAAGAAATCTTCATTGCTAACGAAGGTGTCCACACTGGTCAATTCATTTACGCCGGTAAGAAGGCTTCTTTGAACGTCGGTAACGTCTTGCCATTGGGTTCTGTCCCAGAAGGTACCATTGTCTCCAACGTTGAAGAAAAGCCAGGTGACAGAGGTGCCCTAGCCAGAGCTTCCGGTAACTACGTTATTATCATCGGTCACAACCCAGACGAAAACAAGACTAGAGTCAGATTACCATCCGGTGCCAAGAAGGTTATCTCTTCTGATGCCAGAGGTGTCATCGGTGTCATTGCCGGTGGTGGTAGAGTTGACAAACCATTGTTGAAGGCTGGTCGTGCTTTCCACAAGTACAGATTGAAGAGAAACTCTTGGCCAAAGACCCGTGGTGTTGCCATGAATCCAGTTGATCACCCTCACGGTGGTGGTAACCATCAACATATTGGTAAGGCTTCTACCATCTCTAGAGGTGCTGTTTCTGGTCAAAAGGCCGGTTTGATTGCCGCCAGAAGAACTGGTTTGTTACGTGGTTCTCAAAAGACCCAAGATTAGATTATGTAAAATAGTCATTCTTTAAGCAAGATCTAAAAAAAAAAAGATAACTCAAAAAATTCCTCAAAGCAAACAATACAATATAACATAACACTTATTTTTAAAGAAAAATTTCTAAATTAGATTTTGTTCTGTAGTAATAGAATATTTCTTCAAAGTAAACTTTAATATACTCTCATAAGCTCCCCCCTTCTCCCCTGTGAAGCATTGCTTCATGGAGGGGGTTGACTTCTTGAATAAAATGGCTTTCTGCCTTACGCGTTTATAGTGATTACCGTGTTGCGTGGCTCTGATGATGGGCATTTCTAATTTTAAGATCAACAACAGTAAACACACGGTGCAGTCAAGAAATCTCGAGGCAGACCACGTAAATACAAGTCAATTTTAGTATCGTTACCGCATGAAGGTAGAGGAATTGATTATTGATGGTTTCAAATCATACGCTACAAGAACAGTCATTACTGATTGGGACCCTCAATTCAATGCTATTACAGGTCTAAATGGGTCCGGTAAGTCGAACATTTTGGACGCCATTTGCTTCGTGCTCGGTATAGCATCAATGAGCACTGTGCGAGCATCTAGCCTGCAAGATTTGATCTATAAGCGTGGTCAAGCAGGTGTTACCAAGGCAAGCGTAACCATTGTTTTTGATAATACCGATAAATCAAATTCTCCCATTGGGTTCACTAACTCTCCTCAAATCTCTGTTACAAGGCAAGTCGTGCTTGGTGGAACTTCTAAATATCTGATAAATGGGCATAGGGCACCTCAACAGTCGGTTTTGCAACTATTTCAATCCGTGCAGTTAAATATCAATAATCCTAATTTTTTAATCATGCAAGGTAAAATTACCAAGGTTTTGAATATGAAACCCTCAGAGATCTTATCACTGATTGAAGAGGCAGCAGGGACAAAAATGTTCGAGGATCGTAGGGAAAAGGCAGAAAGAACAATGTCTAAGAAAGAAACTAAATTACAGGAGAACAGGACTCTGTTAACTGAAGAGATCGAACCTAAACTGGAAAAACTTCGAAACGAAAAGAGAATGTTCCTAGAATTTCAGTCTACTCAGACTGATTTGGAAAAAACTGAACGAATTGTTGTATCCTATGAATACTATAACATTAAACATAAACATACATCAATAAGAGAAACTCTGGAGAACGGTGAGACTCGTATGAAAATGTTAAATGAATTTGTTAAGAAAACTTCCGAAGAAATAGACAGTTTGAATGAGGATGTCGAGGAAATCAAACTTCAGAAAGAAAAAGAACTACACAAAGAAGGCACAATCTCCAAGTTGGAAAATAAGGAGAACGGTCTTTTAAATGAAATTTCTCGTTTGAAAACTTCACTGTCGATAAAAGTAGAAAATTTGAATGATACTACTGAAAAATCAAAGGCTCTGGAGTCAGAAATTGCAAGTTTCTCTGCAAAGCTAATCGAAAAAAAATCGGCATACGCTAACACTGAAAAGGATTATAAAATGGTGCAGGAACAACTCAGTAAACAAAGGGATCTTTATAAACGAAAAGAAGAATTAGTTTCCACTTTAACCACAGGTATTTCCTCGACCGGTGCCGCAGACGGTGGTTATAACGCACAGTTGGCCAAGGCAAAGACTGAGCTGAATGAAGTCTCCTTGGCGATAAAAAAATCAAGCATGAAAATGGAGTTGTTGAAGAAAGAGCTATTGACAATTGAACCTAAATTAAAGGAGGCCACGAAAGATAACGAGTTAAATGTGAAGCATGTTAAACAATGCCAAGAAACGTGCGATAAACTACGAGCCCGACTAGTCGAATATGGGTTTGATCCATCACGAATTAAAGACCTGAAGCAAAGAGAGGATAAATTGAAGAGCCATTATTATCAAACATGTAAGAACTCTGAATATTTAAAAAGACGCGTAACAAATCTGGAATTTAACTATACGAAACCTTATCCTAATTTTGAAGCCAGCTTTGTCCATGGGGTGGTGGGTCAACTTTTCCAGATAGATAATGATAATATTCGCTATGCTACTGCTTTGCAAACTTGTGCCGGAGGTAGGCTATTCAATGTTGTTGTTCAAGATTCTCAGACGGCCACTCAGCTATTAGAAAGAGGAAGATTACGCAAGCGTGTTACCATCATACCTCTTGATAAGATATATACGAGGCCAATAAGTTCTCAAGTGCTTGATTTAGCCAAGAAAATTGCTCCTGGGAAAGTTGAATTGGCAATAAATTTAATAAGGTTTGATGAATCTATCACTAAAGCGATGGAATTTATTTTTGGAAATAGTTTAATCTGTGAAGATCCGGAAACAGCAAAGAAAATTACCTTCCATCCAAAGATCCGCGCTAGAAGTATCACCCTTCAAGGTGATGTATACGACCCAGAGGGTACATTGTCTGGTGGTAGTAGAAATACCTCTGAATCGTTATTAGTTGATATTCAAAAATACAATCAAATTCAAAAACAAATTGAGACCATTCAGGCTGATCTCAACCATGTAACGGAAGAGCTACAGACGCAATATGCTACATCGCAAAAAACAAAGACCATTCAAAGTGATTTAAATCTCTCGTTGCATAAATTGGATTTGGCTAAGCGTAATCTCGACGCGAATCCATCTTCCCAAATAATTGCTAGGAATGAAGAAATTTTGAGGGACATTGGAGAGTGTGAGAATGAAATCAAAACCAAGCAAATGAGCTTAAAGAAATGTCAAGAAGAAGTTTCGACCATTGAAAAAGACATGAAGGAGTACGATAGCGATAAAGGATCCAAGTTAAATGAATTAAAGAAGGAATTGAAACTATTGGCGAAAGAGCTGGAGGAGCAGGAATCGGAGTCAGAACGTAAATATGACTTGTTTCAAAACTTGGAATTAGAAACAGAGCAATTGAGCTCAGAACTAGATTCTAATAAGACGCTATTGCATAACCATTTGAAATCTATTGAAAGTTTGAAATTGGAAAATTCTGATTTGGAGGGAAAGATACGAGGTGTTGAAGACGACCTTGTAACAGTCCAGACAGAACTGAACGAAGAAAAGAAAAGGTTGATGGACATTGATGATGAACTAAATGAATTAGAAACATTGATAAAGAAAAAACAGGACGAGAAAAAAAGCAGTGAATTAGAACTACAAAAATTGGTCCATGACTTGAACAAATATAAGTCTAATACGAACAACATGGAAAAGATAATTGAAGATCTGCGACAGAAACACGAATTTCTTGAGGATTTTGATCTGGTGAGAAATATCGTCAAACAAAATGAGGGTATCGATTTGGATACTTACAGAGAAAGGAGTAAACAATTGAACGAGAAGTTTCAAGAGCTCAGAAAAAAAGTTAATCCAAATATTATGAATATGATAGAAAATGTTGAGAAAAAGGAGGCAGCATTAAAAACAATGATTAAAACGATTGAAAAAGATAAGATGAAAATCCAAGAGACTATATCGAAGTTGAACGAATATAAAAGAGAAACTTTAGTCAAAACATGGGAGAAAGTGACACTTGATTTTGGTAATATTTTTGCAGACCTTTTACCAAATTCATTTGCAAAATTGGTTCCATGCGAAGGTAAGGACGTAACGCAGGGTTTAGAGGTTAAAGTAAAGCTTGGTAATATATGGAAGGAAAGTTTGATTGAATTGTCCGGTGGGCAAAGGTCGTTGATTGCTTTGTCATTGATTATGGCATTGTTGCAATTTCGACCAGCGCCTATGTATATTTTGGATGAAGTTGATGCTGCTCTTGATTTAAGTCATACGCAAAATATAGGTCATTTGATTAAAACAAGGTTTAAAGGATCTCAGTTCATTGTAGTCTCGCTTAAAGAAGGTATGTTTGCCAATGCTAATAGGGTCTTCAGGACGAGATTTCAAGATGGTACCTCCGTAGTTAGTATAATGTGATGGTTAGTTTTCATAAGACAAATAAATATTGTAATGTAATCATATTTCAATAATTTTCTATTTGGCAGCCAATAGAAAAGCTTGCGCATAGAAGAAAACTAAAAGTAAAAAAAAAATAGAAATGTTCAAGACAGGTTCAATAAATAGATATTTAGTTTTTATTACTATATTAATTTAGTAGACTTCTAAAATGTATCTTGATGCTTCCTTTAATTCTTCAATTGCGGCATCCAAGTCGACTTTGATGCCTCTTTCCTCGGCGTCTTTAGCCAGAATGTCTTGCAAAGCTTGAGTAATATCTGGAACTGGCCAAGTAGGGCCACACAAGTAAAATGAACCTTTATTATCAATCATTGCAGTTTTTAATTCATCCAAATTCTCTTTGATACGATCTTGAATGTAAATTTTTTGAGGTTGGTCTCTTGAGAAAGCAGCGCCGATGTGTGTGATAATACCTGCATCTTTGTAAGCCTCCCATAACTCACCATATAAATATTCTTCTCTTTTGTGTCTTGAACCTAGATATAGGAAGACTTCACCAATCTCATAACCTTGCTGCTTTTGCCATAATTTCTCTTCAACAATGGCCTTGAATGGTGCCAAACCAGTACCTAAACCACTCATAATAACTGGTTGCTTTGGAGATGGTGGTAATTTCATAACAGATGGTTTAACGCTAACGACCAATTCTGAACCGACAGCAAGGTCTGAGATATACTTAGAAGCTTGACCGTACCTTTTTCTTCCTTTATTATCCACCCAATCAACAACAACGATCAATAAATGAACTTCATTTGGATGAACTTTCTGAGAGGAGGCAATTGAGTATTCTCTTCTCTTCAATGGTTCAATGATAGTAACAAGTTCCTCAAGAGATGGGCGAACAGATGGGAACAATTCAAAAATGTCAGCATATGTATAATACTCCACATCTTGAAATCTCTTCAAATCTACTGCACCGGCAGGAGTAACCAAATCCTCTAATTTTTTCTTCTCCTCTTCGTTAGAGGCATATGGAATCAATGATTCGTAAAATCTTTTTGGTGGTTTACCGAAAATATCCAAATTTTCCACAAATGCTTGTAAGACGGTTCTTGTTTCTAACAAATGGTGGTTGTCCTTGTTGGGGACTAAGACAACATCGGATTCATTTAGACCATAGAAGGTTAAGAATTCTTTGACCAAAGATTCATTGTTTCTGGCATGAATACCGAGGGCTTCACCGATGTCATAAGTCATTCCAGTACCAGAAATATCGAATTCAATATGGAAAATATATCTATCATAATCAGCAGGCGTAACACGTCTATTTTCTTTAACTTTCACGACGAAGTTCTTGACGGGTAAATCGGGTCTTAGTTTATTCTCAACTTCATATGCCTCTTTGAAGGACAACTTCTTGGCAATATCAGAGATCTCAGAGGTCTCAGGTAATGGTATTTCTTCAATGGTACTGTTATTTGGGAGGAAAGATGTTTCATTAACGAAAATTGGTAAAGCTGCAGGCTCTTCCTCATCCTCTTTCTTTTCAATGTTTATTTCAGAAAATTTAGTGTACAGCGCTAGCGGAACCTCACTGAGGAAGTTTTTGAATGCACCAGTGAGAAATTCAGAAATCGAGGCTGCTGAAATGTCTGCACCTGAATCAATGCTTTTCCAGATACGGTTGGTACATTCTGCGACATCTAGACCGAAGGCCAATTTCCAGAAAACGGCTTGGATAAACAAGGACAATTTGGACTCGTCGTTAGTGGTCTCACCATCGATGATAAACAATTTGATGTTTTTCTTCGCAATAGATATTAGGAATGATTCAGGAATTCCCAAATTCTTGACGTAACTTTCTACAGAATTTAAATCCAAATCTTTAACTGCCTTTTGGGAAACCAACGCAATTGAACCTTGTTCTGCGACGGTAGCAGCTACGTCTAAATGCTTCAATAAACTGACATCTTCAACGACTGATAATTTCGTAGAATCGATGTTTGAAACAGGTATCTGTTCTTTCGAGGTCACAAATTGAGCTTGGAAGGTACCAGCATTAGCCAAGTTATCAAATTTCGTTCTCAAAGACACAAATTTCCCATCTTCCAAAGACAGAGCTTTCACAAGTTTGGAGGCAACATCAATATTGATACTCTTATCAGAGGCCCAATAAATGAATCCTTCGCCGAAAGATGAATCGGCATTGTAAGTGAATTCAGGGATGAATGACGATACAATTGATTTGACAGCTTTTGGGGACCAAATGAAATCTGGTTGATAGATGTACTCAGAAACGCTAATTGAGGTGCGGCCGTGGTAAAATAAGGCGGCTGAAACTTGAGATCTCAAGAAAGAAGGCGAAGAACCATCCAAAGTTTGGCCTATAACAACAATTTGTTTGGTAGTGGATGGAACGTGAGTGACAAACTTAGCAACGTTAAAAGGTAATGGTACTCTGACGTTGATTAACCCGATTTTGGAATTATTACCACTAATCGCAGAGTTGAACAATTCGGATTCTAAAGACCCATAAGTGATAAACACAGTTTCAGCATCCTGAGCACCAAAGTATTGGAAATTATGTAGTCTCAATCCAGTCAATTCATTAAACTTATCCAAGACATCATCAAAGGCAGCATCTGGTGCAATAACTTTGGATAGTTTTGCCAAAATAGATGCCTCAGGAACAGATTCGACCAACGGCAAGACGGTTTTCGAGTAGTTTAATCCGTCAAATAAATTGATAGCTCCGGAGTTATTACTGAAAGTGGCAATCGCCAATGTCAGTAAGGCGACACTTTGTACCTCGTTAGCGGAAATCGGAGTCACGACACCATACTTCAGCTTGGAAGCAGCATCCAATGCGGTTACATAATCGTTGGTGACAGAGCCGGTAGCATTGTCGTAGTTTAAAGCACCAACATTCAAAAGAAACTTACCATCATGAGAGACGGTTTTCAAAGAGTTAATGAAGTATGGCAGCGAAAACCCTGGAGCAACAATTGCTGTAGTGTTCTTCAATCCATGAGAAAACCCTAAAGGAGCCAAACCAGCGCCAGATCTGATATCCAGCTCTTGGAAAAATGGCTTCCCACGTGATTCGTTACCACGCTTTTCAGACCATTTTTTTAGATCTTGGTGTAACAAATCGGGTTGAGAAAAGGACTTGTAAGCAAAAATGGAGTCCACGTTATTGAACAGCACAGATGAAATGGCAGTTACGGGTGTACCATATTTTGGCAGTGAAGTTGCATTTTTGGCCTCGCCAAAAGGATTGGTAGCAAACTCAACTGGCATCTCGTTGTATATTTGGGTGACCTCGAGGAAAAGCAGTTGAAAAAAACTATGTGCACCCCATCTAAACGAAACTATTTCCAATCAAAAGATGGTGGTCTCGAGAACTACTGCCCTCTGTTGCTTATATATACCTTTTGCTCGAAGATGACTATGGGTTTCCGACGATTCATGAATGAGTCTTTTCTACGGCACCAAAAAAGCCACACCTGTGGGGTGAATTGTGGTCACGTGCTTCTATAAGCTCACGTGGTGTGGTATATCTTATTGGGAATGTTGATAGTGTTTTCTTTTAATACCTGTATACCAGAACCTTAAACATACGTATATATTTAGATGCATTATTTGTGGAATATTTGCTTACATTTGGTGATTTCGCGAGATTGGGGCAAGCCATATGCAAAGTCTTCCACAAAGAAAGTCCCCTTTCTGTCGAGAATATAAAGCTTGTTGCCCTCTGGGTTAAACCGCAAAGTAGCTGATTCATAAGCCCTGTAGGCATTTGCCACGGTTTCAACGAGGATTGTCCTTCTTTTTTCGTTGTTGTCCATCATGGTGGGGGCACACATGATGTAAACTGATCCGTTGCGGTCGAGGAAGGCAATTGCGTCGTTTCTTGGTGATATTTCGCACTTGTGAATCTTGCATCCAATCTCATCTACCCTTATAAGCATGGATGGTTGTGCCACGGTCCGTACACCGTTAATTTGGGTGATTTTGGTGTTTATGACCAGTGGAGATGAATTGAATGCTGTTGATGTGATACACATCAGATTTGGATTTCCTGGGAAAAGTTTTGTGTCAGTGATACCTTCAGATTCTAAGGAAGTGTCTATGGACCGAACACTTTTCATTATCAGTCTTGGTTCGTTTATTTTCTGCAAAGATATGATCAAGAACCGCGACTCTAGCGCGGTCGAACATGTCAGATACTTGGCGTCGTGCGAAAGTTGTATGGTATTGATGGGATCTCTGTATGGAAGTGTTATGGTGATTGGTGGGGGGAACTCGGGCTCCAAAGTCACTTTATTTCTGGTAATTTGTTGGATCACGACTAATGCTTGTTCTGCGCCTGTATGTCTATCCTTTCCGGTGATTCCGTAGGCTATTATCTGCGACCTTGGATCTATGTCTATGCATCGGATGGGGAATCTCGACACGTAGGTATAGATGAGTTTGCCGTTTTGGTGTATATCGTGTACATTAAGAATGTTTTGCGAACCCGATATTATCAAGAAATCATTGGAAAGTTTGCAAAAACGTTGGCTCCAGTTTTTCTTTTTCTTTTTTGACGCTTGAGAAGTAGTGGAGAGTGAAGATGACGATTGCTCTGTTAGTTGGTTGAAGTTGGGACCATATTCTCCACTAGACTTGCCACATGATACTAGTTGAGGAGAGTTGTCCTTCGGATTAATCGAATAAATTTCCCACTTGTGTTCAGTAATTAGAGCAAATTTGGTGCAATCGGGAGAAATGCTTTGGTTGATGGATAATTTGGATTTCGTCCCTAGGAATTTGGGGTGTGTGTTGAACTGAAATTTTTTTCTGTACATGGGGAAACAGTTGGCAAAAAAGTACTCCTTTTCTTCGTCCAGATCATGTGCACTATTTGTTTGGTAGTTTGCTGTGGATGGTATTGTAACGTCCGTAGACATCAAAGAGGAGTTGTTATCTATCGGCACAGTTCTTGTGTTCGAGGCATTATCCAGGATTTTCCAGTTCGCGTGGTCGTCATAGTTGGGCTCGAGTAAGCTGCTTGAGTAATTCTCCTTAGTGGTGTGTTCTTCTTGATCACGGGTGGTGCCAGTCGTGAGTGGGTGGTCCGACCCTACCTCTGTATTCGCATTATGCATCTTCGAAGCCACAATATGGAAGAGTTCGAGCAGTGATGATTTCTCCTTAACTGTAGGGTCTGATAGTGTCTTGTTATCAGCTTCTAGCCCAGCAGTGGAGGAAGAGCGCGATGGCGTTAGCGATAGTGATGATGATGATGGTGAAGTCTTTACTATAGCGGGGAGCTCATCGCTTTCGCTTTCGCCCTGTCCGGTAGTACTTCTGAAGAAGTCAATCTGACGAGCCAAATCTCGCAGCGGCTTGATGGCTGAAAGTAGTCGAACATTTTCTCGCTGACAGATGGGACACGCAGTTTGCTTGTTCGAAGTTTCCCTGCATAAATCATTGAATAGCGATTCAGATATACAGCAGCCACACGTAAGCACAGAGCAGTCTTTGACTATACCGTATTGCACATGTGATTCGTCAGTACCAGTTGCACCATCGAGTGATAGCCGTTGCGGTAGATAGAGGTCGTGTTCTATATCGTCGAGCACCCTCGCTATATCCGTCTCGCGGCCCCACTTTTGTCTATGAGAGTGCATGAACGCCTATCAGTTGTGTATTTCGTACCTATGTATGTGTGAGTGTGCGTGTGCTAAATTTTACGGGTATCTTTTCAGTGCTGATAAGGTAATCATTGATGACTACTGTAATGGTAATGTTAATAAGACGAATAACTCCTCCGCTTGAAAAAGGTGTGAAAATCAAAAGTGCGCCTCATGAAATAATGATAAAGGAATCTTTATATAGCAAAGTAATCAACAAAAACGACTCTCGGTAGCCAAGTTGGTTTAAGGCGCAAGACTGTAATTTACCACTACGAAATCTTGAGATCGGGCGTTCGACTCGCCCCCGGGAGATATTTTTTTCTGAAATTTTTTTGGCTTTATTTTTTCATTAATACACCTGTGTTAGTTATGATTGCCACTAGCTTATATACGTGACTTCTGTGACTTCTGTGACTACTGATGTGTTTTTAGTAGAATACAACTGTTTTTTTCTGTAATGCGTTTTCACATATTGGCACCAGAAAGTGTCGTTACTTTATAAAGCAAGCGACTAGAACAACAATCACACACACACACACACACACACACACACACACACACAAGCTATGAGCCTGATAACGTGAGTCATTCGTTTTTTAGCCGATAGTAGAGATATGCATTTGAAGGCCATTGCTATTGTGTCAATCAAGAAAGCTGTATCACTTTCAACGGGGAATGTACTTTTAGCACCATAAGTTTTTCTTCACTTGGTTCAAAGGTAAACAAATTGAAATTGAAACAATAATGTACCAAATATTTCCGATTCGTTCGAGGTATAATACGAAACAATTGCACAGAGGCTGGGACTACAAAGTACGCTTATAAAAAAAAAAAAAAAAATGCGTAGGAGTGTATACCTCGACAACACGATCGAGTTCCTGCGAGGCAGAGTATATCTCGGTGCATATGATTACACGCCGGAAGATACTGATGAGCTGGTGTTTTTTACCGTGGAGGACGCAATCTTTTACAACAGTTTCCATTTGGATTTCGGTCCCATGAACATTGGACATCTATATCGTTTTGCCGTTATTTTCCATGAAATCTTGAATGACCCAGAAAATGCCAATAAAGCCGTTGTTTTCTATTCATCTGCATCGACCAGACAACGTGCTAACGCCGCATGTATGCTTTGCTGTTATATGATCCTCGTTCAGGCATGGACTCCGCATCAAGTGCTTCAGCCGTTGGCGCAAGTAGACCCTCCCTTCATGCCATTTAGAGATGCCGGTTATTCTAATGCGGATTTCGAAATCACAATTCAAGATGTGGTTTATGGCGTTTGGAGGGCTAAGGAAAAAGGCCTTATTGATTTGCATTCCTTCAATTTGGAGAGTTACGAGAAATACGAACACGTGGAGTTTGGAGACTTCAATGTACTCACCCCAGATTTTATTGCATTTGCGTCACCACAAGAGGACCATCCAAAGGGCTATCTCGCTACCAAATCTTCACATTTGAACCAGCCGTTTAAGTCAGTTCTGAATTTTTTCGCCAACAATAACGTCCAATTAGTGGTAAGGTTGAATTCTCATTTATATAATAAAAAGCATTTTGAAGACATTGGCATTCAACATTTGGATCTAATTTTCGAAGATGGTACATGTCCTGATCTTTCCATTGTAAAAAACTTTGTTGGTGCTGCTGAAACGATAATTAAAAGGGGAGGTAAAATTGCTGTGCACTGTAAGGCTGGGCTAGGTAGAACTGGTTGTTTAATTGGTGCTCACTTAATATACACGTATGGATTTACCGCTAACGAGTGTATTGGCTTCTTAAGGTTTATAAGGCCGGGAATGGTCGTTGGCCCTCAACAGCATTGGTTATATTTACACCAGAATGATTTTAGAGAATGGAAGTACACAACCAGAATTTCTTTGAAGCCTAGTGAGGCCATTGGCGGCTTATATCCCTTAATAAGTTTAGAAGAATACCGCTTACAAAAAAAGAAACTTAAAGACGACAAGAGGGTTGCGCAAAATAACATTGAAGGTGAATTAAGAGATTTAACCATGACGCCGCCATCCAACGGTCATGGGGCGCTTAGTGCCAGAAATTCGAGCCAACCTTCTACGGCGAATAATGGAAGTAATTCATTCAAGAGCTCAGCCGTCCCACAGACTTCGCCTGGTCAGCCGAGAAAGGGCCAAAACGGTTCTAATACTATAGAAGATATCAACAATAATCGTAATCCAACTTCCCATGCGAATAGGAAGGTAGTAATAGAAAGCAACAACTCGGATGACGAATCCATGCAGGATACCAACGGCACAAGTAATCATTATCCCAAAGTTTCGCGCAAGAAAAATGATATCTCCTCTGCTTCATCGTCCCGAATGGAAGATAACGAACCCAGCGCAACGAACATCAATAATGCCGCAGATGATACCATACTAAGACAACTATTGCCCAAGAATAGGAGAGTAACGTCAGGGAGAAGGACTACAAGCGCCGCCGGTGGTATAAGAAAAATAAGTGGCACCATCAAGAAATAATTTATTTCATTTTTATATATATATATATATCATATAATAAAAAAACTTACTAATAATAACCTTGAAAAGTTTTATGCCATTTTTCCAGTGTCCCTTCTCGCTGTCTTTTCGAAAGAGTCATATGTATACCGGCAATAGTAACTTGCCTGATTTATGCATAATGCCGTTGTATTTGCTAGCCAGTTTTCCACCGCTGTCTGTGGGTTGCGACCATGCTACCTGGTACCTAGGAATAACTTCACCGTAAACGATATTTTCTCTCGCAACGTCAATCAATTTGGTTGCGATACCCAACTTCCTTGCTGTCCTGCACACCCAAATTCTCGATATGCCAATCTTAAAATCGGGGTACACATTCTGTACCAATCTTCTAGAATCATAAACCATCCATCGTCCACGACTAGATGTTTTACCATTGCCCCCATAAAGGTTCTCTATAATTATTATTCCGACCGCCCTGTCATTTCTTATGTATACAAACGCTTTGCCTTTTTCTTCTGTGGTACTGTTCCAAATGACATTCTCATCGTGTGGCGCATTCAGCTCGTTGTTTACTAGCGTCATTATCTCCGTCATGGCTCGGACTTCACCATTCGACTTATCTGGTCTCACATATACAATCTTCTCCTCCTGATGGGTAATAGACGGACTACTTTTTTTCAAAGGTGACGAGTTCAATGGCGTTATTGTCCCTGTCGATCTTGATAGATGCACTGTCTTTGAATGGTTTCGCTCGGTGTATACTATAGAACCCCAATTCGGCGACCATTTACGTCCATGCAGCTGTAAAGTGTGGTATTTCTCGTGAATCGCGCGATCTTCTATTGATGTCGAGGAATATGACATCTCACATTTATCACACTTGACTATTTTATTCGATTTCGAACCATTATTAACTTGCAATTTAGACTGGATAAGATTTGGTTTACTGCCCGCTTTTCTTTGCGATTTCCTAGCTCTCATTTTGTGCAACGATTTATATTCTGTTGAACCCTAATATGTAAACATAGATATATGTTGATGTCCGTTGTAGCTGGCATGTCCTTATGTATTATTAGTGATTACAGTACGCGAAAGGCTTTTTTTCTATTACGCGTTGACGTTAAATTTCATTTGTTAAGATTCTTCCCTAAGTTGAAGGATGATCAAGGCGGCAGGAGGTTTCAACATGCCAACAATGGAAGTGGTTAAGAGACGTTTTCTGGTTTCTGGGCAGCTGTTATATAGAATCTCTGATTTACATGCTCAAGTATTCGCAAAGATCGGTATGATGGGAAAATAGGTGAATTCTGGGATAATGACTGAGATTATACCGTTGTTAATGCTATAATATTAATTATACAGAATATATTAGAAGTTCTCCTCGAGGATATAGGAACCCACAGAAGCGAATCGATGTTTCTACATAAAAGAAAAAAATAATCTCATTTCATCTTCGGTTTTGAATCTTTTCATTTTTTTTCCTATTACATTATCAATTCTGGCATTTCAGTGTCTATAAAAAGATCAAATTGCTGTTTGAAACTCATTGCGCTAATTCCATAATTTTGCACCATGTATGCTCATGACTCCATATAGGACAACATACTGGTAGGAATATTATCAAGTGAACGATAACGGTTCTTCTCCCAACAAGAAGTAAGCCTGGTGAGTGTATTTTGAAGCTTTTTGGTGGGGCGGCCACGGAATAAGATTATGAACACATACTAGCAATTGGGCTGAGATCTGATTACATTGTCGACAGATTCCCATGAAGGTGTTTGAGAGAATTTTGATTGAGTCGTTATACAAATTGTTGTAAACACGTACGCATAAAGTAGTTCGGGCAGCTATGTTTGCCACGTAGTAGCTACAATATTAAGTATAGCAGACTAAATGCAATTGGCTGTGTTGAAAGAAACTTCTGAACTGAGATTCAAGTAACGTGATTGTGTGCGCCATTTTACACAGGCTGCGCGGCAAATCAAAAGCAAAGATACTTCTCCGGAGGTATACGTGTTGCATTTTCAACAGACTATACGAGTTTTTTCTGATCGTTGTATATTTAAGTGCAGCTTGGGCTTACAAGCTCTATACTAGGATAATGATCTCATTGGATTCAAGAGAAAGAAACTCTATACTGGCGCCAAATTAGCAGTGTCAAATTTCGAAAAGGTGATGACGCCCTATGCAGTAGCAATTACCGTGGCCTTACTAATTATAACAGTGAGCGCACTCCAGGTCAACAATTCATGTGTCGCTTTTCCGACATCAAATCTCAGAGGCAAAAATGGAGACGGTACTAATGAACAGTATGCAACTGCACTACTTTCTATTCCCTGGAATGGACCTCCTGAGTCATTGAGGGATATTAATCTTATTGAACTCGAACCGCAAGTTGCACTCTATTTGCTCGAAAATTATATTAACCATTACTACAACACCACGAGAGACAATAAGTGCCCTAATAACCACTACCTAATGGGGGGGGCAGTTGAGTAGCTCATCAAGGGCAATCAAGGTTCCAATCTTGCCGGTTTCATACATGTTGATAAGCCAATGAAACTAGTAATGTCTTTCTGTAAAGTAAACCTGTACCCTTTCTGTTTGGAAGATTTCTGTCGTATTACGGGCTCGAGTAATACCGGAGTGTCTTGACAATCCTAATATAAACAGTC